>Ga0210410_10001932_pt1 | contig 18913 bp, 12 predicted proteins | sample IncBWC4MmetaG_FD_161058 | JGI IMG/M metagenome (GOLD analysis project Ga0210410, IMG submission 161058) | Forest soil microbial communities from Barre Woods Harvard Forest LTER site, Petersham, Massachusetts, United States - Inc-BW-C-4-M | ecosystem: Environmental > Terrestrial > Soil >... | reverse complement strand
ACAACATTGTCGCCGATAGCCGTTCGCTTTGTTATTTGCATCCTAGCCTTCTCGGTTGTGTGCGGCATCTTCACTTTGGGCCTAGTGCCTCTTATCGCCGAAAGGATTACGACGGACACGACTTCCATTTACGACGTGTGGGGTAGATTTCGACCGCTATACCTTTTCGGACCCTATAAATGCATGCGACTAAAGATGGTTTGCTGGCTGCAGCACGTCTCGTTCATCGTTGCGATAGTCGTTTACGCGACTGTAGCAGCCAAGGCCACGAAGAGGACGACAATGACCGTGCCGCCTTAACAGCGCTGAGTTAACAGCCGCCCCTCGTAGAAGAAATCTATTTGTCGCTGGCGGCTTGGCCGGGGTTGAACCAACTTTCGGTGTTTGCGCGCGCATCATTGGAAAAATACGTTCCCTGTATTCATATGTGCGTATGAACATTATCGGCCATTGGTCTTTTCTTATCGAAAATTTCAAAACACGAAAATCTTCTCGAGGCATTTTCGATGGAGGTCGTGATGAAAAGCCTGACGAAAAGTTCTCCTGAGTTCGCCCCCAACCATTTCAACCGGCACGCTGACCAGAACAAATCGTGCACAGCACTCCGAAATCGCACTCGGTCGTGGCGTTGAATCTAAACCATAGACTTGAGGTGCCGCGCCATGATGCCCCAAGCATCGAAACTGTGAGATTTGATCTCTCGTTCGACCGCTACGCTTATATCCAAGTGATCCAAGTGCGTGTGACAATCTGGTGTTAGATACGTCCATCCCCCCAGTCGTTTTCGAATTTAGATCCAAAATCAGGTAAAAACCATGAAAAACCGAACTCGTTTTGCCAAGCGTGTATTCGTCTTTTGGTGTGCTGCTTTTCTTGTTTCGCTCCCTGCGATGCAGGTCCGGGCGCAGATTTGTCCACATTCGTACACCTACTTCCTTGATGGCAATCCCGGCTACTACTTTGCCTACAATTCACCAAGCGCGACTCTACCAAATGCGTCAACTATGGCGGCGGCCATTCAGGCCAGCATGGGCGTTCCAATCACGGTTGTTACTAACCCTTTTTGCAACGAGAACCCGTCCTTTCCGCCCGTACTGGGCGATACCGGTGTGGCGCCGGGAGATAACTACGGCCCCACTGCCGGTCCGGGCGGAACAGGAGGCGAGATCGAAAACCTCAATCTTCAGACGCCAGTGGTTGTAGGCATAACCCGCGGAGAACTCAGAACGTCAGCTTTTGATCTCCTTTGTGACCAAAATCAGTTTCAGTATCCTGAGTTTGTCTTAAGAGTATTCACCTCGGCAGGGACGTTCAACGACGTGCTCGTCAGATGGAATTTTTGCAGCTTTCAGCCTGATAGCAATGGTGTATGCGGTTTCACTTCAGTGGGGTGGGATTTTTACCGCATCTCTGGGTCGCGCACAATTCCGGGCCCCGTTGTACTAACGAGTGCAGTATCCGAAAAGACGCAAGGAAGCGCCGGGACTTTTGATGTTAACTTACCGACGCAGGGGACTCGCGGAGTGGAATGCCGATCGGGAGGGGCTAACGGGAATTACAAGATCATCTTCAACTTTACTACCCCGCTAAGTTGCGTCGGACGTGCCACCGTTACGAGGGGAACCGGTGGTGTGAGTAGCGCCATGATTGGAACCGATCCTCGTCAATACATCGTTAATTTAACCGGCGTTAGTAATGCTCAGTACATCACAGTGACCCTGACTGATATTTACGACATTGTGAATGACCATGATGACAGCGTTTCGGTGCAAATGGGATTGCTTAAAGGTGATACCAATAACGATGGTTTCGTCGATTCGGCTGACATTAGCCAAGTCAAGTCACAATCCGGTAATGCTGTATCCACTTCAAACTTCCGGGAGGACCTGAATGCGGATGGATTTATTGACAGTGCTGATATTTCATTCGTGAAAGCCCAATCGGGGACCTCGCTTCCCTCGCCTCCTTAAAGACGTGTCGCTTCTAGCTAACGCGGCTCAATTAACGGGCCTTGCGCGAACATTTTCATGTTCCGCTAGTGCGATCGGGTTTTCCGCTCTTCGGTAATGTAAAACGTCCCACAACCACAAATCGCTTAGCCCAGCCGAGTTTGGCGTGACAGAGCCGCGGACAGTCGGAGGGGCCTGAGGTCGGCGCGTTTTGTCATCAATCCGTCATGAAAAACCGGAATTCGTGAAATTTACCTACGGAGCCTACAGGAGTCGAACCCAAACGATAAAAACAAGTTGAGGAAAAGTTGGATCCAGACTGTTCCGCAACTGTTTCACTCGCATGGGAGAGAAGGCTTCGTTTAAGATGATCATATGTAGCCCATTCAAGTATCCGGCTCTCTGATTGCAGTCTTCAAGGCGCCAGACACCCTGAGGCTCCTGTGTACTATTTTGAACGGTTGCGGCTCATGTCGACTACTACCTGGATAACCGTCGAAATTGTCGGCATAATCACATGTTAGGCCCAGACGGTGAAGCGCAAGAAACGACTTTTGATAATAGAGACGTCAAAAACGCTAAGGAAATGAACACAATGTGAAAAGGGGCCTAACCATGCGATGGAACTGACCGGGTCCGCCGGCATGTTTCGTTTGAAAAATGAGAGATGAAATATTCCATAATGATTTCGTCCGCCAGAATCTGACACTTCTTACGAGCGAGAGCTTTGACAGGGAAGCTTATAAGCGAGCGTACAGGAGATTTTACGTTGAGCGGCACAATCGAGTCAGACGTCCTTCAGCTCGTGATTTGATGGAGCTATTGGTCGTGCATCTTCGAGCGACGATGTCGGCAGATCAAATTCAAGATCTCATTGATCGACTGCCCTTCTTCCGCGAAACAGGCGAGCGCGAACGCGACAAACTTCGCACGCTCCTCCAACATGGGAAAGTCGAAAGCGTGCTCACTACCGACCAAATGGAAACTGTGAGAAGAGTCGGGGCGTTCGAAGCTGTCAAAGAACATCACCTCGCCGAAATCAGGAAACAGACTAAAAAAGAGATGGCAGAAATAAACGCACAAATGATTGAGAAGCGGCGCGAACTTGATGCGATTCCGAGTATTCTCGACGAAGAAGAAGTCGAGGAGCCGGAATTCAATCCCCAGATCGAAAGCCGAAAAGCATGGTGGGAGCGGTTTTACCTTCGGGGTGATCCTTTTCCACAGAAAGGCGGATTGTCTGCTATCAGCACGGATTTGTACGAAGAAATCACTATTAAGACCGAGCCATTCCAAGACATCCTTAGTCTGATCAAGCGCGATCCAGACGCTCTATTTAATACGGGATTTCTTCTCGTCGGGGATTTTGGCTACGGCAAGACCACTTTTATCGATTATCTTAGTCACTTCCTCATTCACGCAAATATTTTGCCCGTGCGGGTCACTAGCGCTAGGGGTTACGCCGATGCCCTAGGCTTTTCTGATGCCTTCTTCAATAAGCTGCGCGTTGCACTGAGGGACGAAGTTCAAAAGATTCTGCAGCACGATGCCGACGTGCTATCCGACCAGGAGATTGAGGATCAGATACTTCAAATGTGCAAAATGCTCTCAGCACGTAAGCGCGGGATCGTTGTTTTTATGGATGACTTTCACAAGTTCCAGAGCTATTTTCGGCAGATCTTCGAATTTCTCGGAACACTTCAGGTTCTAAAAGACGATCTGACCCGAGAAGGGGCTAATGTAGGTTTCATGGTATCTGGCGTTCCGTCGTGGCTCACGGAACTCAAAAGCAATACCCAGCTTCTTGGATTTTTGGATAACAGGCCTATTAAGTTTCCAGAAGTCTCACCTGAACTCATTTGCGCCGTGTTCAATCAGCGCATTAATGCATTCTGCTTTGAGTCAACTCCTCGCAAGATCAAGCCTGATTTCGTTCGAAACCTAGTGCGCAACCTTGACGGAAAACTAGGGATTCGCGGTTGCATTGGTAGCATCGTAGAGGAACTCTCCAACAACAATCTCGCCATAGTCGATTCGCCAGTCGAGGTGCCCGAGAACACATTGATTGAAATCAAGAAGACGCTTGAGGGAAGTCAAGATGTGAAGGCTGCGCTCAACAAGCTACTCTATGAGTCTCGCTTTCGTCGTCGTTACAGTAATGAGCAAATCGCAAAGTGTCTGGAGCTTCTCGTTCACATTTTCGTCCAGAGTGGCATTGCGGAGGTGGACAAGCAGTTTGCAGAGGGCAGTTTTTATTTTCAGGTCCTTCGTGATGCTGGCCTAATTCAAAAGCAGAGGGCGAGAGACGGCAGGCCATTCCGCTGGAATCTGAGTGAATCCTTATCCAACATCATTCGCCTTATTACAAAGAGGTATAACCTGACTCCCGCGGATTATCTTCTAAAGTTGTACGCTTATAAAGGGTATGTAGATCAAGTTGGTCAGGCAACCACGGGTTCGGCCGAGGAGATCGCCGACGTAAAGCGTTTTTTTGCAGACCCTGGGCAAAAGCTTGAACGATCGGCGCGCGAAGCGATCGCCGAAAGTCTAGAGCGCCTCGAACGGCTGCTCCTGCGCGCCAACAATGTTGCGCCGACTCAGAGCGACGTAAAAACTGCTGTCGAAGCTTTCGATAGCTTAACAACGGGTTTCGGATTGCTGGATGGGTCCGAGGCAATTTTCGCTAATGTAAGGATCCTCGATACGCGTGCCCGATGGGAACTTAAGCCTGGCACGCCCGAGATTGTCTACGAAGCCTTCCGGCGTCTTGAAGATCACGAGCGGGAGCACTCAGTAAAAAGCCGTAGTCATGCTGTCAAAACGACAACTGATGGTTTGGTCCAGCTTGCTCAGTCCATGAAAGCCTTGGCCGAACAGATTCTGGTGGACAGCGAACCCCTTTTACATCGCCCGTCAAGCCATACGGTCGAGGAATGCCAGCTGTTTAGTTCGATTAAGGAAGGATTTTTTTCCGGTGTTCGTGAGGACCACTTTGATTACATGCGTGATCTTGTCGATTATCTGGAGCGACGTTTCAGGCGCTTTCTGTTTTTCACAAGCAACCTGGTGTTCGGCGATTCTTACTTCGACCATTGTCCAGAAGCTTTGCGCCATTATGCTCACAAGAATGTTTCCGAAAGAACTTCGTTTGGAACCGTACGGAATCTTTTCGATGGCCTTACACGTTCGCAGTATCGCCAGATTCTAACTACCGATAATAGGTTGAAAGAACATTGCGTTTCCCCATTAGCTTTGCCTTGGGACCGGACGGCGTGGGATTTATTCGCTGGATCCTTTGCGAAGGAGAATATCAAAGTTGCACACCTCCAAGTCGATGCCTTCAGCGCTCAAGAGAAACTTTCCTATCGTAGGTTCGCCCGCCAAGCAGAAGAAATCACAGCCGCGATTTGTGACGCGGTGGCAAATACAGTCACGAGGAATGTCTATTTCGTTCGATTAGACGACGCGGAGCAAGATTACGTCATAGGCGCTCCAATTATGTTCAAACCCGTCAGTGCGGCCGGTTTCAAGGATTTAGATGGCAGGATCTTTCGAGCTTGGCCGAGTGAGCCTCCATTTGGCCGGGCAGTATTTCAGCGAAAAGTCAGAACAGACAACACCGGACGGATCCTAAATGCCCTTCACAAAAAGATAGATTCTGCGCCCTTCAATCTTGTAACGCAGGACTTACTCGATATCGAACATATTCAGAGCCATTACCGTACAACGGTTGGAGAATTTGTCGGTGTGTTGGGCTGGGCGACTCATGTGACAAGACAACTGTCTGTGCAGCCGTGGTTTGGAAGCTCAATTGCTATTACTAAAACGGCTTGATCGGCACGTAAAAGTGCCGCCTTCCGCCTGATAATCAAATCGCAATCCAATCCGTATTTGCTTAACAGAGAGCACCCCTTCCGAAAAACCTCACAGAGCCTAACCATGCGATGCAGAACAGTAAGAGGAGGCAATTCTCCATTGCAGACAAACCAAGTCCTCATCCGGGGCCGCGTGTCACTGGCAAATCCAAGCCAGGTCCAACCATCACCGAGCCGAAGCAAAGGCTAAGTATCTAGCCAATAACATCTAACTTTGATTTTTGCAGTACGATCGTTGACGCCGTCGATCCAAGACCTGTTCAGGGAGATGATTTATGATTAGCGCCAACGGAATGTTTCAGAAGCCGCATTCGCCACAGCCCGAAAGACTCATCCCAAAATCATGTCCTGGTTCGATTTGGAAACTATCCGGTGGGGTCTTGGTGACTGCGCATCGGAAGATTCGAAAGACAGCGTGCGAACAAGCTATTTCTAACTGCAAATTTTATTCACTCGAAAGTAGAAGGTCGGCGCGCTCTTTCGTCATGAATCCGTCATGAAAACGCCCGAGTTTTGCGAATTTTACCTAGCAGCGCGTACAGGAGTCAAACTTCCGCCGGAACTTTTGAGGCACTATTGAAAGCACTTGAGACAAAGCGGTCAGCGGATACTGGAGGGAAAATGCAGATTGGTATGCGCGAGATTAAATGGGATTTTTCACCGGATCTCGTTGCGAACGAGGAACTAATGGCTGCGTGTGATTCGCCTGAAGCTGCAGGTCTGTCCTGGTTCCCTGTGGCTCAAACTGTTTCTCAACTGTTTCACTGGTGCAAATAAAATACGGACCGACTATCCTGAGTCTTCTGGGAAGAATCTCGCCCACAACGTACCTTTCGCCATGCCTAAGTAGTGGCGAATGTAACGAAGGCATGTCGTTTAATGAAAGGAAATCAAATGGCCGTTAAAAACACTAACCCCTCACAAATCTTGGAGGAGTTCATAATCCTAACGTCCAAGAAGATCGATAAAGTTGCGAAGAAGGTTCGGTCTGGTCCGGTGAGGTATAAGGCGATAGCTGAGCTTCTGAAGGGATTATCGGAGGCGACGCAAAAATCGGCGTCTAATTTTGCACAAACTATTCGCAGTCTTCCGAAGAAAGAAGGTGATGCATTCCTATCGGCTTTGGAAAAGTCCGGCCTAGTTAATACAGCGAATCTTTTAATCCCGGTGCTTAGATCGGAAAGCCTTCTCGATGACTGCTTCACGTTGCATGAGGCTGCGAAGACTTTCGCTGCAATGGCCGCCTTAGCAGACTACGCTGAAGTCAAACCGGCGGCAGCTCTCTTTACAATGTTAGCTCTCGCCGCTGATATTGCTGCACAGTCGTGCGATGAAACGCATGCTGAAGCGCAAGATGAACAGTTAAACCATATAGAGGCAATCCTTGAATCGTTGGAGCCGAAGATAGATTTCATCATGGATCTTCCCCCGGGAGTGGCCGTTCCACCGGTTCCGCCAGACGAAACACCAACATCCCTGACTATGCTGCGGAAACTGCTCGAAGTGGCGAAGAAGTTCTACAAATTTGAAGGCTCCTTTAAGCCGACTTTCAGGAAAGATAAGCAGTTGATTCGAATAGGGCCACTGGCCACGTCGACGTTACCTAGTCCACCAGTTCCAATTCTCGTTACCGGGCTCATCGATTTAAGTGGAATGCAAACCCATGACGTTGTCACGATAACTACGAAGGTACTGGAGCCGACGCCTTCGCCTAAATACGTTATCTGGCGGGTCAAGACTTTCACCGGACCCCAATCCAGTGGGATCAAACATTTTCAGGATTTTGCAGACCTCCTGGAAGTGCCGGGGGATGGCGTTGAAGTGTTAATTGCTCAATCGGCCTCGACACACAACTTCGATCCGGCATTTCTATTAACAATCCCTTATCAATTCCTCGTAGAAACGACAGTTATGCCAGACTTCAATGTGTCATAAGGTAATGCTTCCGATAGAAATTATTGGTCAAGTTTAGCAAGCACCTTTCTGGCAAACTCGTAGATTGGACCATGAACGACTGCGAATGAGTCGTACCGATTCTCCCGGTGGATCTTGAATGGTATATTCGGCAGTATGAATGCGTCGAGATCGAACACCAAAAGGATTGTGACGGCGCTCTACCGAAGCGACAAGACGCCGTTAGGTCGTGAAAAATGAAGAAGAACTTCGCCAAAGCCCCTCGTCCACCAGCCGCAAATTTATTCACTCGACGACGCGCTTTTGTCATGAATCCGTCATGAAGAAGCCAAGTTCGCGAAATTCGCCCACGGAGCCTACTGGGCTCGAACCTTAACGCCCTCTGGATCTGAATTTGCCGCGGCACTCTTTGTCCACCGATTTTGTACACTGGCGACAATTTTTGGGCGCATTTGAGAAAAGATGAGATCGCGCCAATTCGGCCAGTTTCCCTCGTGTGAGCCGCTCTGATCACGTCAGATCAAGTGAGCGTAATTGCTCCGCCATTGTTGCGAACGAGACGCTCTACTAACCGAGCCCGCCGTTCAGGCGGTTGGAGCTGCAAAACGCACTACATTTTTACCAGTAACCGCGGGGACGAGCGACCAGTACGCTTCGGCATTCGCCTTTCGAATGCGGTAGTTTCGGTAGTGTTTGAACAACGTATCCGTAGTGACATGGCCCATTTGAAGTGCCGTCATATTCGGATTCTGAAAGTGTGCAACGTGATAGCTGCCGAATGAATGCCGCAACCCGTTGTTGGGCCATTTTGTGATCCCGGCCAAGTTGCGCAACTGCTCCATCTTCTTGCGAAAACCGGCGGGGATGACCTGTCCTTCCATTCGCGCGTGAGGGTTCAGCCACGCAGCGAGCGAATCACTCATGTCGACGTTTCGCTGTTGGCGCGTCTTCGCGATGGATTCATCAACGTCGATAACTCGGTGTTCAAAATCCACGTTGCGCCAGTCGAGTTGTTTAATCTCCGACATTCGCAGCCCAGCGAAAAGACCGATAGCAATCGCCGGAACAAGTTCGTACTCTGGATGAAGCTCCGCCGTGGCCAACAAAGCGGCCGCTTCATTCAAGGTAAAGATTTCCGGTCTCTTTCCGCTGACAACCGGCCGCTCGATGTTTTCCAACGGGTTCGAGCCGCAGTAACCGCGTCGGCGGCAAAACTCGAACAGGATCGACAAATCACGGATTCGATTCTTCCGTGTCGTTAGATTTTCTGTTCGATCAATCCAGGACTCCACATCGTGCCTCGTGATCTCGTTGACCTTCCGACTTTGAAATTTATGCTCAAAGGCATTGAGCACCCATCCGAGAATCCTAATGTAACTTTCTCGCTTCCCGGCTTTGCGCTTTGAATCAAGCAGCTCTTTTATTGCGTCCGCTAAACTTTTTGTCCCGCCAACAGGTTTGGCATGCTTTAAGAAAAACTGTACCGCATCGATCAACGTCGAATTGACAGACTTCAGCAGGCGTTCGCATTTCACTGCCTCGATCCGCAATGTTTCGGGGATTGAAAGCGCGGCCGTTCCTTCATTCTCCTGCTGGATTTTGGAAATCTGCAGAAACGTTTCGGCTTCTCGCTTGCCTTCCGGCGTGAATTTGAAAAAGCGGCGGGTCCGACCGCCCCCGAGTACAGGAATGACCACGCAATAATAGCGATCCCACGAACCACCGCGCCGCACCCTGGTCTTAGTGATTCTCAATCGCGTTCTGCGCATCGCTTTCCACCTCCGCAACAGGATACAAAGGTAGGTTCCATTTGTCAACCATACGTCAACGAAATTGTAATTACATAGGGTGACACTAGACTCAAAATCCAGTGATCGCAAGATCGTGTGGGTTCAAGTCCCTCCGCCGGCACGGCACTTATACCGTCACGTTGTTGGTCGATGGCGCGGCCAAAGCGTCCATCAGCAACGTCAGAACCAAGGCTGGTGAAACGGAAACCTTGAATTTTGAACTTCGAAACGGCGCCGCGGCGAGACCGTTCACCAAAGGTAAACATTATGTCTGGGTCCCTTCACAGACTGGCAGTCATCTCGGCCAGTGGATGGAAGTCGAGGATGACGGAAGAACGATGCCGTATGGCATGGCTGAACGTTTGAACAACCAGGGGAACGCTTTGGTGCGACAGCTTCAGGCCAAGGGCGCCGATATGCCAAGCGCCCACTAGGATTAGTAATTTGAAGAATTTATACCGGATTCAATCCGACATGCTTGCACAACGCAAAAATCTCGTCTAAATTACTAGACCCTTATGACTATTAAATCGCTCCAAATCTGTTTCGCGTCGTTACTCGTTTCTGCCGTCGCCGCATCGGCGTCGGACCCTGTTGGCTCTGGCAGGCTGCAAGGCGTTGTCAAGGATTCCAAGGGTCAGCCCGTCGTAGGTGCCGAAGTACATCTTCAAGCTAAAGACGGAAGCGGGCTCCAGAAAATTGTCCGGACTGATTCGACTGGACAATACGGTGTGGGCAAACTGCCGAACACCGACTACGAAGTGGTTCTTTTCGTTAACCGCCAAGTCAAGGCGTCCATTAACAATGTGAAGGTTTTGAGCGACAAGCCAACCCAACTGGATTTCAAGCTGAGCGGCCAATTCGCGGCCAACAAGGTGAGCAAGCACACTCACATGATTTACGTTCCGGCGGAAACCGGAAGTAATCTGAGCGGCCGATGGGTCGAAGTCGATGATAACACCGGCCCGGCCGCGGCGGCTGGAACAGGTGAGGTAATAAAGCTCAATGGCGCAGCGCTCAGGCAGATGCAGACTGGCGGGTACACCGGCGGTAACTAAGGTTTAACCATCCACGATTTCAAAACGCGCGGCTACGGCCGCGCGTTTTTTTTACGGGCAATCCTTTCGGGAAAGAGCCGCTAGCCCGAAACCATGTAGCCTTCTTCGCCGTGCTCGTTGATGTCGAGACCTTGCCGCTCGATCTCGGGAGCAATCCGCAGACCGATAAAGGCGTTCACCAGCGAGCCAATAATGGCGCTTGCCGTGATCGCGAGCAAAATCGTGAGCACGATCGCTTTTAGTTGTTCGAGCCACAGCATGCGGCCCACAATATTCGCGAGCCCGTTCTGCGTAGCCGCAGTTCCGGAAAGATTTGCATTCACCTGCGCGGTCGCGAGCAGGCCGGTGAGAAATGCGCCGAGTGTCCCTCCGACTGCGTGCACCCCAAACGTGTCGAGTGCGTCGTCATAGTGGAACCACGATTTTAATTTTGTACAGGCAAAAAATGGAATAATACCGGCGAGGACACCGATGATGATCGCACCGGTCGCATCGACGTAACCACACGCAGGGGTAATCACGACCAGCCCACCGACCGCGCCGGAACAAAATCCGAGGACGCTGGCTTTGCCACGCAATGCGTACTCCAACATCGCCCAGGTAAAAGATGCGACTGCAGTCGCAAGCGTTGTGGTCATGAACGCGTTCGCCGCGATGCCATCGGCGCCCAGCGCGCTCCCGGCGTTAAAACCGTACCAACCGACCCAAAGCATTCCGGCACCGACCATGCACAGCACCATGCTGTGCGGCGCCATGATTTCTTTGCGGAAACCGAGCCGCGGCCCGAGCAGAGCGCAAAGGACAAGCGCCGACCAGCCGGACGACATGTGCACTACTGTCCCGCCGGCAAAATCGATCGCAGTAATCTTCGCGCGCGGATTCCAAACACCGTTCATCCATCCGTCAATTCCCCAAACCATGTGCGCGAGTGGAAAATAAACGGCGAACATCCAAACGCCCACGAAGACGAGCACGGCGGCAAATCTGATTCGTTCTGCGACCGCGCCGATGATCAGGGCCGGAGTGATGATTGCGAACATCAGCTGATACATCGCGAAAATATTTTGCGATACCCAGTAGGAATAATCTCCGTTGGGCTGGGCATCAACCCCGCGCAGAAATGCAAACTTCAAACCGCCGATGAACGGCGAGCCGCGCGAAAAAACGAGCGAATATCCGACCGCCCACCAAATAATCGCGACCAATCCTGCGATGCCGAGACATTGGGCCAGGACCGACAACACGTTTTTTTGCCGGACGAGTCCGCCGTAAAACAACGCCAGGCCCGGCAGTGTCATAAAAAGAACCAGCGCTGACGCGGTCATCATCCAACCGTTGTGACCGGGACCGGAGCCGGAAATGTTGGAAGCGCTTTTCGCGTTGGCCAAATCCGAGCCGCGTGCGGAATTGTTTACGTAAGCTTCGAGATCGGCCACCCGTTGCTCGAGCGATGGAGACGCGCTCGGTGTCACCGTCGAGGTTTGCCCCCGCGAAACGTTCGTGAAAAGCAAAACTGCTCCGAAAATAAAAATGCGAATGAACATGTCGATCCGGCGCGCCAGCTAATAGACCTGCGCACCGAAGATCGACAAGGAAAACTCCGCCACCAATCTGATTTTATTCTTTATACGCATTTTGCAGGTCGTTAAGCTCGCCGTGTGGGTGACGCTATTCCCGGTGCCGGGCTGGACGCGACGCTCCGTGATTTTTCCGGCGGACAGAAGATCTTCAATCGCTACACGCTGACCAAAGTGCTCGGGCGCGGCGGGATGGGGATTGTCTGGCTGGCCCGCGACGACGAGCTGGAACGCGACGTGGCGCTGAAGTTTCTTCCCGAACTGCTCGTGCTCGATCGCGGAGTCTTGGGCGACCTCAAGCGCGAAACAAAGCGAAGTCTGGAGCTGACGCACAAAAACATCGTGCGCATTTACGATTTTGTTCACGACGATATTTCTGGCGCGATCTCGATGGAATTCATCGATGGCGATACGCTTTCCAATTTGCGCGCCGACCAGCCAAACAAGGTTTTCGAACCGGCAGACTTGAAGGACATGCTGACTCAGCTCTGCGACGCACTTGACTACGCGCATAACCATGCCGGCATCGTTCACCGCGATCTCAAGCCGGCGAATTTAATGGTGAACAAACGCAGCCAGTTGAAGATCGCCGATTTTGGAATAGCGCGAAGTCTGAGCGACTCGATGAGCATGCTGACGCACGCGCACGGAACGAGCGGCACACTCGTTTACATGAGTCCGCAACAACTCGACGGCGAACGCGGCACGCACCTCGACGACGTCTATTCGGTCGGCGCGACCATTTACGAACTGATTACTAGCAGACCGCCGTTTTATTCCGGAAACATCGATCGGCAGATTCATGAAAAGATTCCGCCATTGATGGCTCAACGTCGTAAAGACCTCGACGTCGGGGGAAACCCGATTCCACAAGAGTGGGAGGAAACGATTGCGGCGTGTTTGGCGAAAGATCCTGCCAAGAGACCGCAGTCCGTTTCTGAAGTTGCTCACCGTCTGCAACTCGCATCACAACAACTGCAAACGATTCCATCATCTCGCGAAATCTCTTCCCGAAAAAAGGGATTGATTGCGGTTTGTGTCTTCCTCGTTGTGCTCGCAGGAGCGACCGCATGGATTTTATTTTCCCATCATAAGCAAGCGCCTGTCACCGAAGCATCGACGACCGTTTCCGAAGCAGAAGCTGGGAAAGAGTACGTTCTCGGCTCACAATATTTTCGGGGTGGGGGCGATGTTCTAATCGACCATAAGAAAGCATTTCAACGCTTCACGCGATCCGCAGAGAATGGATTCCCAGAGGCTCAAGCGCGATTGGCCGACATGTATGAGCTTGACGTCGTTTCTCAGGACATTGTCCTCAAGGACAAAGCGAAAGCCGCTGACTGGGCAAAAAAAGCCCTTGCCAGTGGTTTGGAAGCAAAAGCAGAGCGCGGGGCTGCAGGCGCGGAATACGAACTTGCCAGCCTGTACTTTTTGGGTCTTGGCGTCGCAAGGGATGAAACAAAAGCGGCAAGCCTGGCTCAAAGCGCAGCCGACCATGGAAACATCGATGCCAAGAGACTTCTGGGATACTTCTATCTTCATGGGCGTGGTGTAAAGAACGACGAGAATAAAGGGGAGACGTATCTTCGAGAAGCCGCCGCAGAGAATGTAGCACCCGCCCAGAATCTGCTCGGCCTCCAATACAAAGATAAGGATCCCACGAAAGCCGCCGAAATGTTTCGTCGTGCCGCTGAGCAAGGCAATGCCAGTGCCCAATATTTTCTTGGCGACCTCTATGAAAAAGGAAAAGGGGTCGAGCAGAGCTATGTCAGAGCAGCGGAGTACTATCAAAAATCCGCCGACCACATGTTTTGGGCCGGGCTTTGTTCTCTGGCCGCGCTCTACGAGAAAGGCAATGGTGTGCCAAAAGATCTAAGCAAGGCCACAGCATTGTATCAAAAGGCGGCCGATCAGGGTATACAACAAGCGAAGGATAACCTTCGCCGTCTTGAGCAAACGCAGTCGTCTGTCGCTTCTGTCACCCCAAGCGTGGCCGCGCCTTCCACTCCGAGCGCACCTTCAGGGACATTACCCTTCGCCCTGAATGCCGGCTACAACCCCGCGATAGCATTCGTAGATATGAATCGTGTCTTCAAGGAATACACGAAGACCAAAGATGCGGAAGAAAAGATAAATGAAGCCAAAGCTCAGGCTAAACGTGAATACGACGATCGCTCAAACGCTTACAAGAAGGCGCTCGATGAGATAAACTATCTGAACAAGCAGCTCGATTCGAGCGGGCTAAGTGCTGATGCCAAATCAAGGACGGCGCGAGATCGAGATAACAAAATCGCGAACATCAAAAATATGGAACGAGAGGTAACCGAGTTCCGCACGACTCGCGAGAAACAGCTTCAAGAACAGACAACCAGGATGCGAGAAGGAATCGTGTCCGAGATGAGAGCAAAAATCGGATCACTCGATGCGCGAGCCAATAATCTGATCTTTGACAAGAGCGGCAACAGCCTCAATGGCGTTCCCGTTATCTTATTCAGCCCAAGCAACGGGGACGCGAGCAATGCGGTCGTGGCGGGGCTTAATCAAAACCGAGCGGATCAATTACTATCAATGAAGCCGGTTTCGGTAGGTCTCGTAGATATGAATCGGATTTTCAGAGCGTACAACCGCACCAAGGACGCCGAGTCAAAAATCAATCAGGCCAAGGGTGCCGCGAAAAAGGATTACGATGATCGCGCGGCGTTTTATCAGAAGGCTCTCGACGAAATCAACAGCTTAAACAAGCAGATCGATTCGAGCGGCCTAAGTGGTGATGCCAAATCAAGGATGGCGCGAGACCGAGATAACAAAATCGCGAACGTGAAGAAGATGGAAAAGGAAATAACGGAGTTCAAGACCACGCGGGAAAAGCAACTCCAGGATCAGGCGCTCAAAATGCGGGAAGGAATCGTCGCAGAAATAACCAAGTTAATTGCAAGCGGGTTAGCCATGATCAACGACGGTTTAATAATCGACGTTAGCGGTAATAGTAAGAACGGCGTGCCCGTCGTGGTGTATTCCGAAGGCATTCCTGATTTTTCCAATTACGTTATTTCTGCGTTAAATCAGAACAAACCTTCTACGACTTTCTCTCAGCTGGTCTCCTCGGCAAGCGCGCGCTTTGGAATCGTCGATATGAACCGCGCCTTTAAGCAGTGGCCCGACACCAAGGAAGCCGAAGCGAAAATTAACGACGCCAAAGCTCAGGCTAAACGTGAATACGACGATCGCGCTAACGCCTACAAAAAGGCGCTTGATGAGATAAACAGTCTAAACACACAACTAAACGCCCCTGGCTTGGACAGCAACGCCAGGTCCACTAAAGCACGCGAACGTGACAACAAGATATTGAATATCAAAAATATGGAACGAGAGATAAACGAGTTCCGCACGTCGCGCGAAAAACAGCTCCAGGAGGACGCTCTCAAAATGCGAGAGGGCATCGTGTTAAAAATCAGGGCCACGGTAAATCAAATCGCGGAGGCGGATCGATGCAATCTGGTCCTTGATTCGAGCGGAAACAGCCTAAATGACGTTCCTATCGTCCTGCTTTCACGCGACGTTCCAGATATTACTGACAAGGTTCTCGCTGCTGCTCAACGTTGATCGGGTGTCAATGAGTCGCGGTGAGTCGAGTTCTATTCTTTATCCAGATCTTGCGGATTGCTAAGGTGGCAAAGTGAGCGACGCGACTTCCGGCGCCGAACTAGACGCCACGCTGCGAGATTTTTCAGGCGGACAAAAGTATTCAATCGTTACACGCTAATCAGAACCCTCGGCCGGGCGGAATGGGCATTGTCTGGCTAGCGCACGACGATGTGTTGGACCGAGACGTCGCGCTGAAGTTTTTACCCGAGATTATTATCCACGATCGTTATGCGCCACGACAAGATTGGCAGTACAACGTAAGTGGAGCGGAACTAACAACTGGAAGTTGGGTTTATCGCCGTAAACAATAAGGTTTCGGCGTCCCAGTAATTTTTCCATTTCCATCTTAACAAACTGGAGTGGCTTGCCAGACGTTCGAGCTACGGGAAAACTCCGACGAGCGGGCTTTCGCCCGAACCCTTTCGGGGTGTGGTCGACTTAGCTAGGGCGCTCGGCGGAGTCTCTCTCTGCCAAAATTAAAGCTGAATCACGAAGGAATTTAGCCTGCTACGGGACGGCTGAGTGGAAATTTGATTCATCGACTGAATGTCGGCGTCGCTATCGCCTTCGTCGTCGGCGTCAGTGTCATTAGTCATCTCCGATTGCTGCGCGGAGATGACCGCCGGGAGATCGTTCTGCTGCAATTTCTCGTAACGCTGCCGCACCTCGGCGGGAATCTTATCCAACTCCTCTTTCGTTTCGACCGGGCCGCTGAACAGAAGCAATCCCCGTGGATCTTTCGCGGTCAGCACTTTTTTGCCGTCAACTTTCTCGACCCGCAATTCGCCTTTGTCGTCGGAGTAAACGATCTGCGCTTTGCCGATATCGATCTTGGTCGTGCTCAAACCGCCGTCGTGGTGTTGGGTAACGCTAATGCCTGCGTTGCGACGGGCTTCATCTCGCGCTCGCTGCGCCTGATCGCGGATGCGTTGGGCTTGATCACGCACCCGTTGGGCCTGATCACGACGGCGTTGCGCTTCTTCGCGGACGCGTTGGGCTTCGGCCTGCGCCGTCATTACCGCGTCATGGATCATTCCTTGCTTGTCGTTTCCGAGTTGTTCTTTCAAATGATCCATCTGCTCTTTCAGGTCGTTCATGCCGAAGTCGCCCCAGTCGTGCCCATTGAAGTTAAAGTTGTAATTGGGACGGTGACCTCGACCGAACTCTGAGCGTTCAGGGACTTCTTTTTTCGAAAGCTTCACGCCGATCTTCTCCTCTTTGCCTTTACGCAAGACGGTGAGCGTGACAGTTGTTCCTTCCGAAAAACTCCGCACCAGTTTCGAGAGTTGATCCGGTTCGGTCAGAATTTGATCGTTCAACATCTTGAGAATGTCGTTTTGCTGAACGCCGCCTGCGGCAGCGGGCCCGTCCGGAACAACGTAATCAACGACCAGGCCGAAACCTTTTGGCAACCCGAGTTGTTCGCTGACAACCTGCGGGACGTCGGAAGTTTCGACACCGAGATACGTGACCGGGATCTTTTTCTCATGACGTTCGCGATCGCCGCCGGGACCGACTGGACCGGTTGGTGGCGGCCCGGGAGGAGGCGGAGGAACCGGCGGTGTTTGAGTGAATGCAGCAATCGGCAAAAGCACGATCGCGGCGATGATGGTGAGGATCGATTTTGTTTTCATAGTTTTTCCTTTCAAAGTCCGAGCCGGACTGGCGGTTTTCATTGGCCGGTAACAGCAACGAGCGAAACTTCTTCGCTCGGATAAGAAATGCGCAGCGACGCGCCGGTGGTTGGATTTCGCCACTGCAATGTCTCGCGGGTGTGCGAGCGGACTCGGCGCATCGGCTGTTCGGAATTGCTTGGGAAATGAACTCCTTCGTCGCGGGTGTGATAAACAACTTGGATTAAACCAGCCGGAATAAACTGCGCAGTCGAAGCCGGAGATGAAAACTGCGGCGCCGGTGTAATCGAGGACAATGCCGGCATCTTCTTCGCTGGTCGTTCAAGTTGAATCCACGTGAAAAGCACCAGCGCAGCCGCCGCGGCCAAACCGAGCCCGAGCGAAAGCCAGTTGAAATGAAACCGGCGTTCGCGCGGCAGCACGCCGGCGGTCGCTGTCGATGTTTCCCCCCGATGGAGAGACTCGCCGAGGCGAGCTTCGGCCAGCGCCCGCTCAACTCGCGTCATCAAGTCCGCGGACGGCTGAACCGGCCGAAGTTTGCCAAGCTGACTTTCAAGTTCGGAGAAGTCGTTCATACGGCGGGCAGATTCTTTTTAAGTGCGGCAAGCGCGTAGCGATAACGGGACGCGGCCGTGTTCTGCGAAATCTCAAGAGCACTCGCGATTTCGGCGAAGGTGAGCTCGTTCCAAATTTTCATCACCAGCACCTCCCGTTGTTCGTTAGGTAAAAGATCGAGCGCGGCCACAAGCGCGCGTTGCGATTCGTCCTCAATCGCAAACATTGGCTGGACCGTTTGATCAGTCTCGGAAGCTGCGGTCGACTCGCGGCGAGCGCGGCGGCTGTCGCGCCGGAGAAAATCGAGAGCAATGGAGCGCACCGTCGCGTAAAGGAGACCGCGATTCGCGATGTCGTGTTGTTTTCGCCAGAAACGAACGAAAGCTTCCTGGACAATGTCCTCTGCGTCGGCTGTCGATCGCGCCCATTGCCGCGCGAACAGCAGCAGGCCGGGAGCGAGCTGGGAAAAGCAATTCTTCCAATTTTCATCGGTGGCGACATTCTCCATGACCTTTTCACGGTCTTTTATAATCGAGACGCCGCCAACCATGGATTTTGTCTAACTGGATTGATTTTCTCCGCGACCCGAAGCGAGGATTTTCCCTTGCTTTAGATCGACAAGCTTGAGACAACCGCCCGTATGAACTGGTTAGCAATGAACTGGTTGGCAATAATTTGCGCAGCAGCGGCTTATTGGGTCATTGGCGCCATCTGGTACATGGCCCTGTTCGGGAAAATCTGGGCGGCGGCGATCCAGCAACACGGAGTCAAGCTCGAGGGCGGCGGAATGGGCGCGAAGATGATCGGCAATTTCATCTGCAATCTCATCGCGGCTGCGATTATGGCGCGTCTAATCACGAGAACCGGCATTGCCGAGTTGGGTCACGGATTAAAACTCGGTGCCGGTGTTGGGCTT
>Ga0210410_10001930_pt1 | contig 18936 bp, 18 predicted proteins | sample IncBWC4MmetaG_FD_161058 | JGI IMG/M metagenome (GOLD analysis project Ga0210410, IMG submission 161058) | Forest soil microbial communities from Barre Woods Harvard Forest LTER site, Petersham, Massachusetts, United States - Inc-BW-C-4-M | ecosystem: Environmental > Terrestrial > Soil >... | reverse complement strand
GCCGCTGTGCGCGAGTTGACCGAAGGCCGTGGTGCCGATGCTGTGATACTTGCGGTCGGCGGCAACAACCTGATTCGCACCGCGATGGATGCGGCCCGTCCCGGTGGTCGTGTTTTGTTGTTTGCGCAAACGCAACATGGAGAGGCCGTGATCGATCCCGCAGCCATCTGTGTCGATGAGAAGACTCTGGTTGGCTCTTACAGCGCTTCGGTCGACTTACAGGACGACGCTGTCGGTTTCGTGATGAACCGTGAAATGGATCTCGAACGTCTGGTTAGCCATCGTTTCCCGCTCTCCGACTGCGGCCATGCCCTTAGTCTGGCCGCCAATCCTCAACCCTCGTCAATGAAGATTTTGATTCAGCCCGGAGCGCAAAGTACCCGGGAAGGAAGTTTGCAGTGAACGGAAAAATGACAGCCGCCGTTCTATACGGCAAAGAAGATCTGAAGATTGAAAAAGTGCCGATTCCCCGCGTCGGCGACGGCGAGGTGTTGGTGAAGGTCCAGGTCGCGCTCACGTGCGGAACCGACCTCAAGGTTTATCAGCGCGGCTATCACGCCCGCATGATTGTGCCGCCGGCGCTGTTCGGGCACGAACTCGCGGGAGTGATCGAGGAAGTCGGCGCTGGCGTCAACGGCTTCAAGAAAGGGATGCGCGTCGTTGCGCTGAACTCCGCTCCCTGCCAGATGTGTTTCTACTGCTCTAAGCATCAGGAAAATCTTTGCGAAGATCTTCTCTTCAACAACGGCGCTTATGCGGAATATATTCGTGTGCCGCGCCGCATCGTTGAAGCGAACATGCTGATCATTCCGGCCAACGTCACCTATGAAGATGCCGCCATGACCGAGCCACTGGCGTGCGTGCTGCGTGGTCTGCACGAAACCGGAGTCGAAATCGGCGACACGGTCACTATTCTCGGCGGTGGTCCCATCGGCCTGATGTACGTACAAGTCGCCCGCGCGATCGGCTGCAATGTGATCTCAGTGGTAAAGCGTGATGGCCAGGTCACAGCTGCAAAGCACATGGGCGCACACGAGATCATTCAGACCACCAAGGTTCCTGATGTAGTTGAAGCTGTTCGCGCACTCTCTCCGCAGAAGCGCGGATCAGACGTCGTCGTCGAAGCCGTCGGCAAGCCTGAAGCCTGGGAGTGGGCCGTGGACATGGTCCGTAAAGGCGGCACCGTCAATTTCTTCGGAGGCTGCGCCAGTGGGACCAAAGTTCAGCTCGATACCAACCGCCTGCATTACTCCGAAATCACGCTGAAGGCGACGTTCCATCACACTCCCGAAACTGTGCGCCGCGCTTTCGGACTGATCGCCGCCAAGAAAATTCGTCCCACGGATTACATTACCGGAGAGGCGCCGTTGTCGCGCCTGCAACAAGTCATGCGCCACATGTTGAATCGCGGCGGCGACATCAAAACCGCCATCATCCCTGGCCACTAGCAAGAATTGCTGACTGCTGATTTGTGATTTCTGATTGAAAACCAAAACGTCGAAGGAGGATTTTCAATCAACACTCAAAGATCAGCAGTCAACAATGTTTCTTCACCCGTGACCCAACTCGCCACCCAAATTCCGCCACCCACGGCCGCCGCCCTCGGCTGGTCGCGCCTGCCCGCCGCCTACGCCATTCCAGTATCCGCACCTTCTCTCTCCGAATCCCGCGAATACTGCGCCCGCCTGGCCCGAAGCCACTACGAAAATTTCTCCGTGGCCAGCTGGTTTCTGCCTAAGCACCTGCGACAACATTTCTTCAACGTCTACGCCTACTGCCGTATCTCCGACGATCTGGGCGATGAAGTCGGCGACCCCGCAGCTTCACTGCAACTTCTCGATCAATGGCAAACCGAACTCGACGCCTGCTATGACGGCGCTCCGCGTCACCCGGTCTTCGTCGCACTTGCGGAAACGGTGAAGAACTTTGATATTCCGAAGCACGAATTCTCAGATCTCTTAACCGCCTTCCGGCACGATCAATCCGTCACTCGTTTCGAGACCTTCGACGATCTTCTTCACTACTGCCATTACTCCGCCAATCCCGTTGGCCATCTCGTGCTCTACCTCTGCGGATATCGTGATCTCGAGCGCCAAGAGCTTTCTGACTTCACCTGCACCGCCCTGCAACTCGCCAACTTTTGGCAGGACGTCACCGTCGACTACGCCAAAGGCCGCATCTACATTCCCCTCGAAGATTTGCGCCGGTACAGCGTCACGGAAGACGACATTGCGCAAACCCGCAACACTCCCGCCTTCCGCGCCCTGATGAAGTTTGAAATCGAGCGCGCTCAAGATTGGTTTCGACAGGGCTTGCCCTTGATCTTACAGGTGGATCGCGACCTTGCTGTCGATCTCGACCTCTTCAGCCGCGGCGGGCAGGAAATTCTCAACGCCATTGCCAAACAGGACTACGCCGTCCTCGGCAATCGACCGTCGATTTCAAAATCGCGCAAGCTCACGCTCGTGGTGCATGCCGCTCTGGGCAAGCTTTTCGGTGGATCGAAAAAGGGAGGGAAGTGAAGTGAGCGCCGCTAGTTCCTCCGCCCCGCTCCCCTGGAGCCCCGCACCGCCGCAACTGGTCATGGCGTATTCCGTGTGCCGCGGCATCACGCGCACTGCCGCCAAGAATTTCTTTTATGCTTTTCTCGTCCTGCCGCGCCGGAAGCGCGACGCGCTCTGCGCCGTCTACGCTTTCATGCGGCGCTGCGACGACATTACCGACGATCCAGCACTCGCTCTACCCGACCGCCGCCACAAACTCGACACGTGGCTAGACGGTCTTCACCGCGCCCAGCAAGGCCAGCCCACCGACGATCCCATTCTGCTGGCGCTGACGGACGCCCAACGCCGCTTCCACATCCCTCCCGGATTGCTCGACGAACTCGCGCAGGGCACCGCGATGGATGTTGAAACCGAATCCGCCGATGATCCGTCTTCCGTTGCAGGCCTCACCGTTCAATACAAAACGTTCGAAGACCTCCGCCTCTATTGCTACCGCGTCGCCTCGGTTGTGGGCCTGGTCTGCATTCACATCTTTGGATATCGCGATCCTGCCGCCGAGTCTCTTGCCGAAAGCTGCGGCCTCGCCTTCCAGATGACCAACATTATTCGTGACGTAAAGGAAGACGCCGCCATGGGCCGCGTCTACCTCCCCGAGGAAGATCTGGCACAGTTCGGACTCACCGCCGCCGATTTGCTGGCCGCACCCGACGCCGCCCGTTTTCGCCCGCTGCTCGCTCTCGAAGCTGATCGTGCCCGCGAGTTCTACGCTTCCGGCGACGCACTCATTCCTTTCGTCTCCGAAGACAGCCAGCCCGCGCTCTGGGTGCTAATCACCATCTATCGCAACTTGCTGGAAAAAATCGCCGCCAAACGGTACGACGTCTTCACCGAGAAAGTCAGCCTCACTACGTGGGAAAAGTTGCGTGTCCTCGGGAAAGGCTTCTGGAAACGCCTGACCTGAGATGTTAACGTTTGACCTTCGATTGACCGCGCAAAAGCAGGTTCCTCCACTACGCTCGCTTTCGCTCCGCTCCGGTCGGAATGACAGAGTTGGTCTGGAATATCAGTTCCAGGCAGAGTGACGGAGTTTGCATGGAAAAGTGCGATGATGATGCGATTTTCTGACCGAAATCTTTTACCCGATAAGCAGCCTTGATGCCGACACCTCCCCAACCTACAGTCGCCGTCGCCGGAGGCGGACTCGCCGGACTTGCCGCCGCTTGCGCTTTGTCCGATGCCGGATTTCGCGTCACGCTCTTCGAGAAGCGTCCATTCCTCGGCGGACGCGCGTCTTCCTACGAACATCCCGGCACCGGCGAAGTCATCGACAACTGCCAGCATGTTCTGTTTCGCAGCTGTACCAACCTCATTGAATTCTACGAACGCATCGGAGTCGCCGATCAAATCCGTTGGTCCGACGAAATGACATTTATCGAACCCGGCGGCCGCGCTACGGTCATGAGTTCGTCATTCCTTCCCGCACCGCTGCACACTGCGCCGTCGTTCCTGCGCTTTCCGTTTCTTCGCGCCGCCGACAAACTCGCCATCGCTCGCGCCCTCATCCCCCTTACTCTCTCCGAGCAGCGCGATACAGGAAAATCGTTCCGTGAATGGCTCGACCAGCACCATCAAACCGAGCAGGCTATCAACCGCTTCTGGCATCCCATTCTGGTCAGCGCCCTGAGCGAAGACCTCGACCGCATTTCAATCTCCGCCGCTGCGCAAGTCGTCCGTGTGTCGATGATGTCCCCCGCCGCCCGCCACATGGGCGTTCCCGCGCTCCCGCTCACCGATCTCTACAACAAAGCCGGAGACTATATCCTCGCCCGCGAAGGCACTCTGCGCTTCCGCGAGCCGATTCAGGGATTCGCCGCCGAGGCATCGCGCATCGAGTTGCAACTTCGTAATCAGGATGATGCGGGGGGCTCACCCTCGCCCCGTTCTATGCGAGACGGCGGGAGCTTTGACTTTCTGATCGTCGCGCTGCCCTTCGACGCGCTCGAAAGAATTCTCCCGCAATCTCCCGAAAGCGCCCGGTTACGAGAACAGATCGGCCACTTTGAAACCGCGCCGATCACCGGCATTCACCTCTGGTTCGACCGCGAGATCACCGACCTCGACCATGCGGTTCTTTTGGACCGCACGGTGCAATGGATGTTCAACAAATCCCGCCTGCAGCCGATTCGTAAACAGAAAAAGCTCGCCGCCGGGCACCCGCACGGGTCAGCGATAGAGCAATCGGATAGATCGCCGAAAGAGCAACGTGGAAGAGCGGCCCTTCAGGGCCGCGTTGATGGAGAAGAAGACGAAGGGGCTTTAGCCCCCGCGGGCAGCTACATCGAGCTCGTGGTCAGCTCCTCAAAATCTCTGATCGAAAAATCCCGCGCGGAAATCGTCGACCTCGCCCTGCGCGAAGTCCGCGAATTCTTCCCCGCCGCACGTGACGCCAATCTCGTAAAATCCACGGTCGTCAAAGAAGTGAATGCCACCTACTCTCCACGCCCCGGCATCGACTCCCAACGACCCGCTGCGCTTACGCTGTGGCCCCGTGTATTTCTCGCCGGCGACTGGACTGCCACCGGCTGGCCCGCCACCATGGAAGGCGCCGTCCGCAGCGGGTACCTGGCCGCCCAGGCCCTAGTCCATGCCGCCGGATTCGCCGATTCCGGGTTCCTGGCTGACGACTTGCCGCCCACCGGCCTAATGCGCCTATTCAAGTAGGACCGACGGGCCCGGCTTTCCCGTGGCGACACCAGCCCGAGAAGTAGGCAACTTTTTAGATTGAGCGGCAACACCAACGTTTAACGTGGCATCCAAGTCGCTCGGCAGCTGTGGCTTCGCAGCGGACTGCAGATTTGCTTGGTAAAAAGCGCGCTTGCCGATGCAGATGAGCTGGGCCTCGCCCCGGTAATAGCCGGATGCGCTACAGCCACAAACAAAGCCTATGAATCGTCGCTCCGCTCTCCACGATGAAAGTCTTCAGCGCCTTCTGGCGAGTGCATTTGCGGTCCAGGAACATCGAGACCTGGCAAGCCGGCATTCGGATCAGCTTGAACCGACAGTAATCCTCGCCCCTCAGCCGCTCCTTCCCGAGGCGTTTGGAGAAATCACCGGCCGCCAAGAGAAGGAAGAAGAGAACTTTGTTCCCCCTCCCGAATTCTTGATGCTCCCGCAAAACCGGCATTCCCTTTATGCGCGCTGCGGAGCCGTCCTGTCCGACACAATGGATTTGCTGGGATTCAGGTACTTAGTGCGACTGGTGACAACGCTGGCGCGGCGAGCAAAAATCGTGGCCCCGCACAATCCTAAGCCGGATTCCGTACCGCTGCCCGCTACTCCCGAGGTATTACCAGAAGTAGCGCGAGAGGTAAAGATTCTCAATTCACGCAGTCAAAACTTTAACTTCGCGCCTGCAACCGTGGTGGCTGCGCTTGTACGGCGAACGAAGAATTTCGCGCTGCTTATGCGACGAGCAAAGGATCTTAACTGGTCGATTCGCTGGCGAAACCTCTCCCCGACGACATTTGTTTCCAGGCTCGCGCATCGAGCGAGGAATCCTCGCGAGACTGGCCTCTGGCGAAACTTCGCGCCGGCGGTGGCTGTCGCTCTTCGACGGCGAGTGAAGAAGCTTGACTGGCCGGACCGCTGGCGCAATTCCGCGCCGGCGTCCATTGGTCCGTGTTTCGCGCAACCAAGTGAGAAACGAAAAAAGACTTTTGGCTGGTCCAACTGGCGTCTGAACTTCGTCCCGGTCAGGATTGTTTCGGCATTCGCGCAACGAGCGCAGAATCTGGACTGGTCTAAGCTGCGGCGTCACTCTGGCACGTCGGCGGTAGTTGCCGTTGTGCTCACTTTCACTCTCCTGATGGTCTACGAGGTGCGCAATCCCGTTAAGATGGGATCCGTTGCCTCGCCCGCCGCAAACGCCACAGAGCAGCGGTCATCCATCTCAAAACCACTTCAGGAAAACCCCGTGCCGGTCGCCGAGACTGCGTCAGGCTCGCCCAGATCTATCAGGCCGGCGAAAACCGCGCCGACGACCCATCCGGGAAGAGCGCGGGTAGGATCGAATGAAGTCCGCTCCATGGGCGACGACGTGACCGTGCGCACATTTACTGACCGAAGGGCAACCAAGCGAAGCGGGGAGCCAAACAGTGGAATAGCGCACATCGGGGACGATGTAACCGTGCGCTATTTTGCTCCCCCACCACCAGCCAGAACGGCCACGCGATAATTTTTGGATCCCGAAGCGAAGGGTGCTTTTGAGCGATGGAACACCGCTTCGCCTCGGTCCATCCGAAATTCCTGTCATCTCGACCGAGGCGGCCAGGATAACTTTGCGTGCAGGGTTGCAAGAACATTGGTTGACAGCGGTGGCGGGACTCTCTACCATTCGAATCGCTCTCGCCTCTTTTGTGGACGACAGCAAACTTCCCAGTTGTTTCCCGATTTCGCGCAATTCGCTGTGGGCCCCTCGGTTGAACTCTCAGGAACGAGAGTTGGGTTATTCGCTATCTTCGGAAGTAACTACCTTGAAGCGGAGGTGAATCGTGAATGAGTTAGTGGGTCAGCGAGCGACCGTACTTGCGGCGCTGCAAAGCACAATCGACGCATTCCGGCAGGATGGACCGGTAGTTCAGGCGGTCATGAATGCATCCCTGCAACCGGCCACCGAGACGGAAAGACAAGCGGCGCGAGCTCAAGTTGTAGAACAACTGCAGGATGCGTACAACAAAGCGCTGGCTACTCCCGACGACGGCAACTGGTACATGCCGAGGATTCCAGCCGTGGCGCTGTTTCAAACCGCGATGGAAGAACATATGGGATCAAGTCTGGAGATCAGCCAGAGCCGGGGAGTGGTGGATGCCGCGGGAATTCCCATACCGGAGAAATTCGGCAATACCGATCCCTTGTGGATTGAGTGCGTGCTCGACGGGCTCGAAACGCTGGTCACCGGGAAGGCGCCTTTTGTAAGTCATACCCATCTCTCCGACTTCTTCTACACAATTGAAGATAACTGCACGATCGCGCTGGTGGCCGACTGGGGCGCCGACAACGATAGCGCGCAAAATGTTGGCGCTCAGATGAGGAACCGCAGTCCCGACTACGCCATTCATTTAGGCGATATCTCTTACGCTGGAGAGGAGGATGAGGTTAAGAGTTTCTTGTACAGATTTCGCGACATCGCCTCCAGGCGTTCGTTTGCGCTGAACGGAAACCACGAAATGTACACGGGCGGAAGGTCATACTTCGGTAAAGTGCTTCCGTCACTTCAGCAGAGCGCCAGTTACTTCGGGCTGTTCAATCAGAAATGGCAGATCCTGGCTCTCGATACCGCCTACGTGGACCACGTGCTCACCAGCCCCAGCGATTCGCGGTTGCAGAATCAATTCGATTGGGCAGTGGACAAGCTGAAAGATCCAACCCGATCGAGTATTGTTCTGACGCATCACCAGCCGTTTTCCGCCTATCAACCCGAGCAGGACGACGCAGCGCGCCTGCGCGATGATATTAGCCGGTTGGACATTGCCATCCAACCGCGGACCATCTTCGCCTGGTTATTTGGGCATGAGCACCGGTGCACCATCTACGACGACAACTTCAACGACTTCAAGGCTAGGCTTATTGGCAATGGGTGCATTCCGCACACGCCACAAGCGCCTCCTGACATTGCTCCTCCGGTGCCCTATGTCTCGATCAATCGGGCCGCGCGACCCGACGGAAGTGGCTATGCGATCAGCGGATTTGTCCTGTTGACCTTGGCGGGTGCGAACATGAAGGTCGAATACATCAATGAGGACGGCACATTGTTCGCAACGGAGAACTGGCCCTAGGGCCGATCGAGTCTAACCCGCCAGCAGAGCCACTCCGCCTGCGACCAGCGCCGCCGCGATCCACCGCCTCCGGTCGACCCGCTCGTGCAGGAAGACTTTCGCGGCGAAGGCGTTGCCAATAAACGTCAGGGATGCCGCCGCAGGCGCGACCAGGCTTACGTCTCCCCAGGACAAGGCGAAGAGCAAACTGAAAAACGCAACCGCCATTGCGCTCACGCCCAAAAAGAAGTTCGGGTTTCCCAGGACGCGCCCCACCACCGTCCATAGTCCGGAGCGCTGCCACAGTTCATGCACATCTCCGACCTGTTTCATGGCTCGCGCCAGCAGGATGTCTCCGACGACTGAAGTCACCACGACGGCGAGAATCGCGCCCCAGGTGTGCAGTTCTTTCACGGCTGAACCTCGCGTGTTACGACCGCAGCGGGAGTGGGACAAGATGCGTGGGGTGTCCCACTGCTCACCTTTTCTGCGGGAAGTGGGGATTTCGAATCGATCTCAGAAAGTTCATGCCCATGCGAAGTCAGGGCCGGACCTCCGGCGACAAAGCCGACGCCGCCCGAAATAAGAGCAATCCCCAGCCAGCGCAAGGGACTGACTTGTTCATGGAGTGCAAAGCGGGCGACCAGGGCAAGAAGAACGTATCCCAAAGAAGTGGCGGGCAGCACATAAGTAAGATCGGCCCAGGAAAGCGCATTCATGTAAGCGGCAAAAAAAGCCATCAGCAACAAAATGCCGGCCGCCACCCACGGATTGCGAATGGCGTAGATCACACTTGCCAGATGCGAAAGAGAAATGTTGCCGGTCTGCTTCATCCCATGCGAGAGCATGGTGTCGCCCGCCGCTGCGAAGACGGCCACTCCAGCCAGCACCAGATACTTGCGAAAAGTCACTAGAACTCAGGTTTCAAGGTTTCAGAGTTTCAAGGTTTCAAAAGACACTGGACTCAGGGGAGAACACCTTGAGACTTTGAACCCTGTCGTTACTACGCCTTCATTGGCTCTGCCGCTGCTGCCGCATCATTGTGCTGCTTTACCATCTTGTTGCGCGCGCGCCGCAACTTCAGGAATGTCTTCGCCTCTTTATACAACCGCTTGCGATCGTTGCTGTCGAACATGGCGTTCCTCAGAATGCGGTAAATGGCTTTCGGACGGAAATAATACTCGTCGTAGAAGCGATGCACTGCCGAGAGAATGTCATCGGCCGGCAGCCCCGGATATTGAATGTGCGCCAGTTGATGTCCGCCTTCGTCGACCATCTTGTTATCGCCGACGATGAATCCGTTCTTCACCGCGTAGTCGTACAGTTCGGTGCCAGGATAAGCGTGGGCCACCGAAACCTGAATGGTCTCCACGTCGAGTTCCTTGGCGAAGGCGATCGTGTTGTTAATGGTTTCGTGCGTCTCGCCGGGCAATCCCATGATGAAGTCGCCGTGGATGACTAAGCCCAGTTTGTGGCAGTCTTTGGTGAACTGGCGAGCGCGTTCAATAGTCGCGCCCTTTTTAATGTTCTTCAGGATCTGTTGATCGCCGGACTCGTAGCCCACAATCAGCAAGCGGCATCCCGCTTCTTTCATGGCCTTCAGAGTTTCGTAATCGGTGGTGACGCGCGAGGTGCACGACCACGTCAGCCCCAGCGGTTTCAGCTTCGCGCACAGTTCAATTGTCCGTGCCTTCTGAATATTGAAGGTGTCGTCGTCAAAGAAAAACTCTTTTACTTCCGGCCACATTTGTTTGGCCTTGGCCATTTCCGCGGCGACGTCGTCCGACGAGCGCTTACGCCACGGATGTCCGCTCAGCGTCTGCGGCCACAAGCAGAAAGTGCATTGCGCCGGGCAGCCGCGCGTGGTGTAGAGCGAGACGTAGGGATTCAGCAGGAAGGGAACGTTGTAATTCTTGATGTCGAGATCGCGCTTGTACACTTCGGTGACGTGCGGCAGTTCGTCCAAATTCTGTATCTGCGGCGCATCCGGATTATGCACGATCTTGTCATCTTTCAGATATGACACGCCTGGGATGTCGGCCAGCGGTTTTCCCTTCGCATAATCGACGATGGCGAAGTCGAATTCCTTGCGGCATACGAAATCAATCTCCGGGCAATCGCGCAACGATTTTTCTGGCAACACGCTCACGTGCGGCCCCACAAACGCGATCTTGATCCCCGGATTCACTTTCCGAATCGCCCGCGCCAGGCGAATGTCGCCCGGAAATCCCGGCGTCGAGGTGAACAAAACGAGAAATTGATACGATTTGGCGATCTGAATGGTTTCTTCACCGCCTACATGATGCGAAGGCGCGTCCAGCAGCCGCGACCCCTCCAGCATTCCCGCCGGATAAGCCAACCACACCGGATACCAGAAACTTTCGATCTCGCGAGTGGCGGGCCAACGGGAGCCTGCGCCACCGTCAAAGTTTTCAAAAGAGGGGGGATTCAGAAACAGTGTTTTTAAGGGCATAAGGAGTATGTCGTTATTTTACCATCGGCGAGCGACAAATGTGGGTTTCACCCCGTATTTTCGCAGGTTCCTGCTTACTCTAAAGTGCTTGCTTCCATGCTACTTGGTTATATGTCGAACGCAAACCGAGTTCGGGCGAATGCATCGTTGGATGCAGCGAAGGTGGCAAAAGACGCTTTGAGTGGGGCGGAACCGGCGGTCAAAATCCGTGGAAAAGCGCTACCAAGGACGGGGCAACGGCGCGTCTAGTGCGATCCCAGCGCCCATTTTTCCAAGTCTCCGGTTGAGCGAAGCAGGCCGATCTGGCTGCGTTCGAGTTCCAGCGTTATGTCTTGCAGCGTGATGAAACGCTCGCTGGCCTGGGAGCGGGCGTCGTCCAGGTCATGCAGATTGGCGCTGCCGGCGTCGATGCGAGTTTGCACCGATTCGAGAGTCTTCTGCGAAATTTCGTATTCCAGTTCGGCGACTTCGTGCGCGGCCTGCATCTGGGTCACAGTGCGTTGCAGGCGGAGCGTCTCCTCGGAGACTTGATTGCGAGCGGCTTCGGCCTGCTTACTGGCTTTGAGGGCGTCGGCATCGGCGACTTGCGCGCGCGAACGCTGGGAGGCGTTGAAAAATGGAAAGCGAATCGAGAGTCCGACCGTGCCATTGTTCTGCTGAAAGGTTTTGTAGAACTGGTCGTAATTGTTGTAGGTGGAAAGCAACGCGTACTGCGCGGCGAAGTCCACGGTCGGCCACCACGCTCGGTGCTCGGCCTGTGCGCGAAGATACTGCGCCCGAGCGTGTTCCTGCGCGGATTGAACGGCGGGATTGGAATCCGGGCTCGAAGTATTTTCGGCAGCGGCGGGCAGCGCCGGCAGGGAATCATTCTCAGTTTCGAATCCGGAGGCGGCCAGGCCAGTGAGCTTGGACAGATGTTCGCGCACCACATCCGCTGAACCCTGCGCTTCGGCGATTCGCAGCTTGATGCGGGCGCTGGAAAGGCGCGCCTTCGTGCCTTCCATTTCGCTGTCTACGCCTTCCTTTATTCTTTGCGCGACGGCGGCTTGCATCGTTTGCGATTCGGCCTCGGTCTCGCGCAGACGAAGCAGGCGCTGCTCCCACTTTTGCAGCTCAGCGTAGCTGATTACCACATCCTGAATCACCTGATTGCGCTGGTCTTTACTCTTCAGCGACGCGGCCGTCGTGTCAACGCGCGCGGCTTTCAGAAATCCGCTGAGCCCCGGACTGAACAGCGCTGACTGCGCGGTAACGTTGAACAGCGAGGGGGCAGCGCCTTCCAGGCTCAAAGGGAATCCGTAGGAGTAGCCCAGCCCCGCGCCGGCAGTGATCTGCGGGATGTAATTATTGTGCAACTCGCGATAGGCAGCCGAGGCGTGCTGCTCGTCGGCCGCCGCTATTGCTGAGGTCGTGGCGTGGGTCAGGGCCAACTCGACCATGCGCTTAAGCGGGACCGGCTCCGCCAGTAGCGAAGTTGGCAGCCATAAAATGATCGCCGCCGGCACAGCCCACCGCACACGCCCCATCCACGATTTCAGTTTCATCTCGTCCCCTCAGTTGAAGTCTGCTGGGATGATTCTAGGACAAATGGGTGGCCGGGACGGTCGAATCTAGCGTGCAGCTTAGGCGAACCGCTACTTTTTGATGTGCTTCAGGTTCTCCTGGGCACGGGAGAAAGTGTGGGCTAGCGCCAGAGCTGCGCGATACTCATCGGCGGCGGCTTCGCGCTGGCCTTGCTTTTCAAGAATCTGGCCGAGCAGGTCGTGAGCTTTGAATGCTGGAGCTTCTTCGACCGGTGTCGCGAGATATTTGCGCAAGAGTTGGATGGCGTAACCGGGGTTGCGGTTCGTGCGATAAAGCAGGCTGGCGCCGTCCATGAGGGATTCGGGACGATCCATCGGGCGCGATTCCATGGTGTGGATGGCTTGCTCCATCTCGTCGAGACGGTTGGTGTGGCGAAAAAATATAGCCAAGTTGAGCCATGAGTGGGCGCCACCATGGCTGATGGCAATGGCGGCGCGATATTCGCGCTCGGCGTCGGCAGTATCTTTGTTTTTTTCGGCGAGACGCCCTGCGATCCAGTGTGACATTGCCGGATCGAGCGGCGTGACTGCGTCGGCCTGCGCTCGGGCCTTGTCTTTGCCTCCGCCGACCATGCCGGGAGCTTCGACGTAGAACTCGGCAAGATCGACGCGGGCGGCAACGTCTGAGGGGTCGAGTGCGACGGCGCGTTCGAATTCGGTGCGAACTTTCTTGGCGAGTCCGGCGGCGGAGAGGAATCCGGCTTTGTCGGCTTTTTCGCCGTAGGCACGGCCAAGCCAGAGATGGTAGCGGCTGTTCTGTGGATCAAGATTAATTGCGCGCTCGCAGGCGGAGATCGCGCGGTCCCACTGGTCGAGGGAAAAATAAGCGCGGCAGAGAAGATTGTACGAGTCGGCGTCGGTGGCGTTGCGATCGATTTGCTGTTGCACGGTTTGGATGGCGTCGTCGACGCGTCCGGCCGCGATTAGATATTTCGGTGAGTCCGCGACTGCGGCCTTCGCCACGACGAACGAGGTCGCAGCCAAAAGTGTTACGGCGAAAGCGAGGCGTAGACGTGCGCGAGACTGATTTAGAACCCGCATGAGCTAGGGGATCACTTTGATGGCGGCGCCGTCGGTCATGGGCTTAGGATCGTCGGAAGAGAGCGCGATGACCGCGCCTTCGGAAAGGCCCGAGGTGATCTCGACTCGCGTTAGATTCTGCAAGGCGATCTCGACATCGCGACGATGAAGATGGCCGTCGACGACCTGATAAACGTACGGCTTGCTGTCGTCGATTCGAAGAGCCTCGCGCTGAAGAGTAAGGACATTAGAATTCTCGGCGGTGACGATGGCGACTCCGACGTTCACGTTCGGCAACAGGCGCAGATCGTGGTTGTCGACGGTGCAGGTAGCTTCGCCGACGTTGCGTGCCCCGCGCAACTTAACGGTGGAGGGAACGGTGGCGACGGTGCCGGTCCATACACGGCCGGGGACGGCGTCCCATGTGACTTCAACTTTTTGTCCGGTGGCGATGCGGCCAACGTCAGGCTCGTCCACGAAGACGCGAGCCAGCACCCGCGAGAGATCAGCTTCCTGAAGGAGCAATTCTCCAGCCTGGACAAATGCGCCGTGCTTTACTGGCAGCGAATACACGATGCCGTCGAAAGGCGCGCGCACGTTGGATTTGAGCATGGCGTCAGAAGCCGCGTCGTAGGCGGCCTGAGCCTCGGTGAGATCGGCTTGTCCCTTGGCGACTTCCGGCTGCGAGTAACGATCTTTTTGTTTTTGCTGGAGGAGGTTCACGTCGGCTTGCGCGCGTTGGAGCGTGTCGTCGGCTTGTCGGACTTCTCCCGGCGATGCCGCGCCTTGTTGTTGCAACCTGCGGAGAGAGTCGAGATTGCGCTGCGCCACGGCGAGATCGCCGCGAGCCTTGGTCAGTTGCGAATCCAGGGTCAGCACTTCTTCGTGAGACCCCCCGGTTTTGAAAGCGGTTTGATCGGCCTGCGCCGCGGTCAGCCGGGCTTGGGCGCGAGCGGCTTGGGCGCGGATGTCGGCGTCATCGAGTTCGAGCAAAAGCTGTCCCTTGCGAACGTGATCGCCTTCCTTTACCAGCAGGCGCTTCACCGTCGTGGAGATCGGTGCGTGCGATTCGAAGTTTTCCACTGGCTCGATTTTGCCATTGGTGGAGACCAGGCTTCGTATGGGGCCGCGCTCAACGGTCGTGGTGCGGATGCGAACCGGTGTCCGGCGCGAGTAAGAAAAAATCAGGACCGCAGCTATGAGCGCAAGCGCGATCCAGAACCAACGCCCAGTTGAGGGCGGTTTCGAATTGTTGGTGGATGCCAACCTGTTTTCTTTTCAGAGTGCCGCAAGAAAAGCTGCAAGTGCCAATTTATCATTCCGGCGGCGTGACGGCATCGTCGCCATGATGCTCTTTTAGATGCGGGAGAGCGGAAATGTGGTGCAAGAACAGCATTGTAAGGGGCCAAAGAGATCGCACGAGATGGTGTTGCGCGGGCGTTCTCGCCCGTGTTTATCACGGTTACAATATCGGCATGCCTAAGTCACACCGCTATACACCCGAACACGCTGAAGCTGGACTGGACGCCGATTTTCCTGAGATTGAGACATGGCCGAATCAGTTTCCCGGATACGAAATTGTCGTCGATGATCCGGAGTTTACCTCGGTTTGTCCGAAGACGGGACTTCCGGATTTTGGCGTCCTCACCATTCGCTATGAACCGAACAAGAGCTGCCTGGAGTTGAAATCGCTGAAAGAGTATCTGCACACCTACCGCAACCTGGGTATTTTTCAGGAGAACATTGTGAACCGTGTTCTTGAAGATGTCGTGAAGTGGGCCCAGCCGGTGTGGGCGGAGGTGAAGGGCGACTTCAGGCCACGGGGAGGGATTTCGACGACGGTGGTGGCACGCTGGCCGCGAAAGGGTGGGCCAAAATAAGCGTAGACGTGATGAAGCCATGAAGACTTCTGGCAGGGCCGCGAACGCTACTTTGTTCGAGATCGTCGGTCAGTTGGAGAAGTACTACGGGCCGCCCGTTCCGCCGAGCAGGGATCCCTTCGAACTGATCGTTCTGGAGAATGTTGCCTATCTTGCGAACGACGCTCAACGCGAAAAAACTTTTGCGGAACTTAAGGCGCGGATTGGGATCGAACCTGAAAGGATTCTAAAGGCCAACCGGAAGACACTTGCCGGCATCGTCAAAGCTGGCATTTTGCCCGATGTGAGCGTTGAGAAGTTGATCAGCGTCGCGCAGATTGCGTACCAGGAATTCGATAGTGATTTGAGTTCGGTGCTTAAACTCCCGATTCCCAAGGCAAAAAAGGCTTTAAAGAAGTTTCCCGGTATCGGCGATCCCGGGGCCGATAAAATTTTGTTATTCGCGGGCGTGTTGCCAGTTTTGGCCCTCGAGTCCAACGGTTTGCGAGTGCTGGTGCGACTTGGGTTCGGCGAGGAAGAAAAGAGTTACGCGGCCACTTACCGGACAGTGCAAGCGGCCGCATCGGAACAGGTGCCCGCGAATTGTGAGTGGCTGACGCGTGCGCATCAACTCTTGCGTCGTCATGGAAAAGATATGTGCAAGACGACCAATCCCAAGTGCGAGGCTTGTCCCGTGCGAAATCTCTGCCACTACTACGGCAATTCAACAAGCGAAAAAAATATTAAGCGATAATTTCGAGGTGCCGCAGCAATCGTTCGGTCGTGAATACATCGACATTGAGTTTTTCGAAGTCTCTATCGTTTGACCAAATGGGAACTCGAAGATGAAGGGCGAGGGCGAGCAAATCAACGTTATCTGGATCGCGAGAGCCGATTAGTTTTGAGGCTTCCCCCATCCGCTTGGCATACGCAGCCCGCGTGACGATCATCACGGGCAAGGCGGCGATCGCCAGAAGCACGACGTCAGAAGGCAGTCGCCTCTTTCTTGCTAGCACCAAAGCGTATTCCTCGACCTCGGCAAAGGTATGTTCGGTGGTGAACACTTCGCCAATTTGAGCGTGGATGAGAACCAGCCTGGCACGCCCGCCCATGACCGCCGACAGGAGTACGTTACCGTCGGCGACCAGATTCACGTCGCCCTTTCCGCCAGCGCTCAAAGTCTTTAAGAACTGTTTTCTCCGCAACCCGCCTTTTCTTCAACTGAGCGGCAATTTCGGTGGTCAGCATGGAAAACAATTCGCGCTTAAAATCTACTGGCAAGGTTGCCTCCCGCCACGGGAGAAAGACTCCTGCAACTTTACCCCGGCGAGTCACCAAGATCGGGTCATCGGACCGAAACAATGTAGTAGCTCGGTCGCGAAACTCGCGAACGGTGCTAATTCTCATGTGGCCACCTCAGTGACCATTGTAGCGAAACAGCATCCTTTGTAGACAAGCACTGACGTTACGACGGGGCTAAGGCACCAGCGAGAACACCAGGCCGGAGTTTGAGTCGCCGCCGTTTAGGGTGCCGTACAGCGCTCCGAAGGGCCCCGGGATCACCCCGTTCGGATTGCGGCTCGCTCCCAGGTTCGCGAAACTGGTGTAGGTCCAGGCGCCGCCTTTGGTTGCGGGGGGCGTGAGTTGGAAAACATTGCCCGCGTAGAAGTCGATGTCGCCAAAGTCCGCTCCGTAAATCGCGCCGTTCGCACCCATGACGATGTTGTTGGCTGCCGGCGAACCTTTACTGAAACTGTAGATGACGTCCTTGGTCCAGGTCGTCTGCCCCTTAGCGGGTGGAATTAGCTTGAACACATGAAATTCCCTCGCCGTTCCGTGGCAGCAGGCTAGGCCGTAGAGGGCGCCGGTGGCGTCGGACGTGAGACTGTAAGGGGTTGCTCCGTCGGGCGCGCCTTGGAATGTATAGATGACGGTCTCGGTCCAACTTCCTCCGGAAATTGCGGGCGGCGTGAGTTCATAGATGACGCCACATCCCAGTGGGCAGGCGGGAGTCACCAAGCCTCCAACATCGGCGGCTCCGTAGAGCACTCCAGTATTGCCGGCAAAAACAGCGGTAAAGGGATTGCCGCCGTCGGCTCCGCCCTGGAATTGGTAGATGGTGTTCTCCGTCCAGGCTTCGCCACTGGTTGAGGGAGGCACAAACTGAACCACGCTACCGCAACCGCTGTCGTACGTGCAACCGGCTTTTCCTCCATAGAAGGACGCGGCAAAGACCGCCCCACTCCTGTCAATCAGCAGCGGGGTCCAGGTTGAGTAAGTGGTGGGGTCGTCGAACTTGCGCAGGAGACCAAACTTCCACGGATCCCCCTGTACCGCCGGAGGAGCGAGGCGAAAGATTCCTCCGCCGGGCGTCGTAAGGTTGGTCACGCCATAGAGCCGACCGAAATGATCGAAGGCGGGCGTACTCAGTTGGCAGCAGCCGTCTGCTCCGCCCGTGAAGCTGTAGAGGACGGAGTAGGTCCAGGCGTCGGTTGAGGTGAGGGGTGCGGCTTCTTCAAAAACTACTCCGCAACCTGCTCCCCCGTTGCAACTCAGGTCGCCTCCGTACCAGGTGGTGCCGAACAGGTTTCCGTTTTTGTCCACGGAGAGCGAAGCCTGGGGCGCTCCGCCGTCGGTGCCGCCGGTGAAGGTGTAGAGAGTAGTGGCCGTCTGCGCGGCGGAAAGCGCTGTGAGAGCGGTGAGCGAAAGGACGAGGGTGAAGGCGAAACGGGCGTGTCGCGGGGAATTGATGACTGCTTTGGCTGGCATACATGAACCTCCGCCTCGGGAGGACGTTGAGCGCGGGACCGCGCGGGGGAGATAGGCACTCGCCGAGGGCGAGGTCATAGTACTCCGAAACAGAAGGAAAGATTGTCAAAATGGCGTGAAAAGAATCAGCCAGTTGCGGTTTCGCAGATAACACGATGGGCGCGAGCGAGGAACTGCATCGATCCTTCGCTTCGCTCAGGATGACAGCGCAAATCCGCAAGGCTGATTACGCTTTCGCGTTTTTGTGCAGGTCCACGGTGCTCCAGGTTTTGTCTGCGGCGTGGCACAAGTTTTCTATGGGGCACTCGGCGCATTTCGGCTTGCGGGCGATGCAGAGTTTGCGTCCGTGCCAGATGATTTGGTGGGAGAACAGAATCCACTTCTCCTGTGGGACTACTTTCATCAAGTCTTGTTCGATCTTCTGCGGATCATCCTGCGTGGTGAGTTCGAGGCGGCGAGAGATGCGGTGAACGTGCGTGTCGACCACTACCCCGATAGCTTTCTTGAACCAACTGCCCAGCACGACGTTCGCAGTCTTACGGGCAACGCCGGGGATGGTTAGCAGGTTTTCCATATCGTCCGGGACCTGGCCTCCGAATTCGGCGACGACTTTTTTCGCCGCGCCGACCACGGATTTCGATTTGTTGCGGAAGAATCCGGTGGAGCGAACATCGGGCTCGAGTTGCTCCGGCGTAATCGCTGCGAAGGCCTGGACTGTAGGATATTTGCGGAAGAGTTCGGGTGTGACGCGGTTCACGTTCACGTCGGTTGATTGGGCGGAGAGGATAGTGGCGACAAGGAGTTCCCATGCGCTGGAGTGCGTAAGCGCGCAGGTAACTTCAGGATAAAGCTGGTCAAGGCCGCGTAGGATTTCGGCGACGCGTTGGGGAGCGACGGGATTGTAGCTGGGGGTCT
>Ga0210410_10001929_pt1 | contig 18948 bp, 16 predicted proteins | sample IncBWC4MmetaG_FD_161058 | JGI IMG/M metagenome (GOLD analysis project Ga0210410, IMG submission 161058) | Forest soil microbial communities from Barre Woods Harvard Forest LTER site, Petersham, Massachusetts, United States - Inc-BW-C-4-M | ecosystem: Environmental > Terrestrial > Soil >... | reverse complement strand
AGATGAGCTTTTTTTTTGCCAACAACGACGACCTGCTTCGCAATCAAATTCGCGCTTGGCTGGTGTCGGGCCCTCGGGGGCCAAACTTCTTTTTGCCTCTAGAAGCCCTTGTTTCCGCTGGATGGATTGAAGTGCAAAGTGAAGGAGTAACCGGGCAAACTGACGGGAACGCTATAATCCGCGGCCACATATACCGCCAGCGATCCCGGTGTTCCAATCCGCTGCACCGTGACATTCTCGGGCGCCAGCGTAATCTGATGGTCGTGCGCCCTCTTAATAACGGAGTCCGCTAACTCCTGATCCGTCGTATGCGGATTGGCTCCCCCAGTCAGTGCTACTGCCCGCAAGTCGTCCTGAAAGGAATAGTTGTTCAATTCTGGTGGAACGATCTGAAACGCCGCGTAGACGCAGGCGATAATGACCAGGAATCCGATAGTCGCTTTAGCTGTTCCCATGTCCCACAATCCGCTCAGCCAGGGACCGGGAACCACTTCATCCCGCCCGGCCGAGCAACTCCGCAAAGAATTCCACGATCGCGCTGATCCTAACATCGCGCACTTCTCGAGTCGAGCGCAGAACGACTTCCACAGTACCTTCGGTAACCTTCTTTCCCACCGTGATTCTAAAGGGGATACCAACGAGATCGGCGTCCTTGAACTTGACTCCCGGCCGTTCGTCGCGGTCGTCGAGAATCAGGTCATACCCCTCAGCTTCCAGTCGCTTCGCGATGTCCTCGGCCGCCGATCGAACCGCCTCATCCTTGACGTTGACCGGCGCAACCACAATCTCAAACGGTGCAATGGTTGGCGGCAGCCAGAAGCCGTTCTCGTCATTGCTCTGTTCGACCGCCGCGGTCAGGATTCTCTCGATTCCGATGCCGTAGCATCCCATGATCGGCATAACTTCCTTGCCATTTTTGTCGAGCACTCGCGCTCCCATCGACTCCGTATACCTGTAACCCAGCCTGAAGATGTGCCCGATCTCCACCGCCCGGTCGATTCGCAGCACCTTCCCGCAATTCGGACACGCTTCGCCCGCCCTAACCGACCGCAAATCGGCATACGCCGTCGGATGAAAATCTTTCCCCGGCGTCAGATTCTTCAGGTGATAGTCCTCTTTGTTCGCGCCACCGATTAAGTTGGTTCTCCCTTCGAGCGCTCCGTCGACGAGCAGGACCGGCTCCTCCGAATCTTTCTCCAGATCCTTTGCCCACTCGATGCCAATCGGCCCCAGATATCCTGCCGGCGATTTAAAGAGCGCCTTGATTTCGCTCTCTTCCATGGGACGGGTCGCGCCCCCGACCGTTCCATTCAGTTTGGCTTCGTTGAGCTGATGATCTCCGCGCATCAGCACCACAATGCCGCGCGTCTTCCTTTTTCCAGTAGCGTCCTTCTGGTCCGCCATCAAAGCGAGCGTCTTAATCTTGTTCTTCGGCGACACTCCTAAAAACTTCGCCACATCCTCAATCGTCTTCTGACCCGGTGTGTGAACCTCGAGCGGTTTCCCGTCCCCTTCCGGCGCCAGATCCGCAACCGCCTCGAGCTTCGACGTCGCCTTCTCCAGATTCGCCGCGTAATCACAGCCGTCGCAGCTGACAATCTGATCTTCTCCCGCCGGAGTTCGCACCATGAACTCGTGCGACTCCTTGCCGCCCATCGCACCCGAATCCGCCTCGACGACCATGTACTTCAACCCGCACCGGTCAAAAATGCGGCAGTACGTCTCGTAGTGCTTCTTATAAGAAACGTCGAGCCCGGCGGCGTCGATGTCGAACGAATAAGCGTCTTTCATCATGAACTGTCGCACTCGCAGCAACCCCGCCTTTGGCCGTGGTTCATCGCGAAACTTGGGGGCAATCTGATACCAGATCTGGGGCAACTGCTTGTAACTCCGCAGTTCTTTCAGCGCAATTGAGGTCATGACTTCTTCTTCCGTCATACCCAGACACAGGTCAGCACCCTTACGGTCCTTCAGCCGAAAAAGGTTCTCTCCCATGAGCCCCCAGCGCCCGCTCGCCTCCCAAATCTCCCGCGGATGCAGCGCCGGCAAGTAAAACTCTTGCCCGATCCGGTCCATCTCTTCGCGCACAATAGCAATGATCTTGTTGAAGGATCGAGTACCGAGAAAAAGATAGGAGTAAATTCCAGCCCCGAGTTGACGAATGTAACCCGCCCGCACCAGGAACTTGTGGCTCGCGACCTCGGCATCCGCCGGCGCCTCGCGCAATGTGGGAATAAACAGCTCAGACCATCGATGCATAATATTTTCTAGAAATACGGATTTGAATTACGAAGCCCTGAGTCGCAAGTACCGACAAGGGTCAGTCGCAGATTCCACAGGGGAATTGGTTATTGTAGCAGCGTTAGAGCCCGCCACCCGGCATGCTCGAGCGCAAGTCGCGTTGTTTCTCCGCAATTTCCGGGTTAGCCTTCCCGCACCCTGTGACTCGGGAACCATGAAAGGCCACGACATCGACAATCTCTGGTTCTTTGGGATCGTTGTCGCCGTAGCGATCCCGCTCATCCCGGTCAGCGTGCACTATGCGAAAAAGGGCGCCCCGGAGCTCACCGAACTGGCGCAGCAAATTGCTTTCCAATTTCTCGGGAGCAAATTGAACACGCCCCTTCCGGGCCCAGCACTTTTCTGATTCACAAGAGAGGTGCGTTCACCAAGGTCTTAACTGCATCGGCTGGCGGATTCCAGGTCAGCCTGTTCGACTATACCTAGCGCATAGGAAAAACCACGGTCGCTCAAACCGTCGCTGCTTTCTCCCAAGGTGCACAACTGTCTGGCTTTGAACTTCGTCCGGAAAAAATTATCGACAAAATGAAAGTCGCGCTCGCACCCCAACACGCTGATTTCGACTCGCATCCTGAGTTTTCTAAGCGCTATGTTCTGCAGAGCCCCGACAAGAAGCCAGTCGAAAAGTTTTGGTCCCGAGTTTCCTGACTTTTTTCGAGCAACTCCCTCCCGAGAGGAAGTGGAGCATCGAGGGAGCCGGCAAGAACTTGTTGATTTAGCGCCGCGGGAAGGCCGTGAACGCTCCGAACATGAAATCGTTTCTCGAGCCGACTTCCATGATCGCAAGCACATTCTTCTCCGCCTGCGGGCTGAAGAAGCCGTTCGGATCGAAAGCGTGGCAGTTGCAAAGAGGGTGCCGCCCCTTGACCTAGACACGCGCCTATCCCGCTAACTGCTTCAGAATTTCCTTGCCCAGCTTCTGCGCCTCGCCGAAACACTTCTGATACTCGACGAACAGCCGGTTCAACTCCAATGACTTGTCCGCCGTAAGCTTCTTGCGCAGAATCATATCCCGCACGTGCACGGGATTCGGCAGTGTCGCGTCCTCAGTCAGTTCTTCCAGCGCGGTATTGGGATCATAGTGATACATGAGACACCCTTTTCGATGGTCTAAGCTTAATTGAAATGATGTAATTGAGAAATTGATGTTCAAGCCCGCCGGGGCTGTTCAATTACCAAATTACTGAATTACACAAGTACGAAATCTCTTAGACCAGTTCCGTAGTCCACAGATCATGCAGATGCACGATCCCCACCAACTTCTCACCCTCGACCACCATCAACGACGTTATCTTTTTCTCTTCCATCAACGCCAGCGCGGTCGCCGCAAATTCCCCGGATGCAATCGTCTTTGGATCATTCGTCATAGCCTCACCCGCCGTCAGATCCATCACATCTTTCCCTGTTTTCTCGAGCAGTCTCCGCAAATCTCCATCGCTGACAATCCCCACCAACCTCTCACCGTCCAACACCGCCGTCACGCCCAGTTTCTTGCGTGACATCTCATAGATAACGTCCGGCATTTTCGTCTGCGGTGTCACGCACGGGAGCGCGTCGCCGGTGTGCATCAACGATTCCACCCGCGCCAACCGCTTCCCCAGCTTCCCTCCCGGATGCAAGTTGGCAAAGTCCTCTTCCTTGAACCCCCGCCTCTCACTCAAAGTCACCGCCAGCGCATCCCCCAACGCCAGCATCGTGGTGGTCGACGCCGTCGGAGCCAGCCCCAGCGAGCAAGCCTCCTGCGCGATCGAACAATCCAGCGCCACATCCGCCGCCGCCGCCAAAGTTGAGATTGGTTGTGTGGCGCGGGTGCCCCCGCCCGCGGCATTTGACTTTTCTTTACTCGTCCCGACCGCTGCGGGTTCGCAAATCTCGTCGCCCGTCATCGCAATCAGCGGCACCCGCAGCCGCTTGATCGTCGCCAGCAACTGCAGAATCTCTTCCGTCTCTCCGCTCGCCGACAGTGCCAGCACCACATCCCCACGCACCACCATACCTAAATCGCCGTGCAACGCTTCCACCGGATGCAAATACAGCGCCGGAGTACCCGTCGAACTGAACGTCGCCGCAATCTTGCGCGCAATCAACCCGCTCTTTCCCATTCCCGTAACCACAACCCGGCCCGTGCAGCAAAACAACAACTCCACCGCCTGCTGAAATGCTCCTGCCATCGGACCGCCAATCCGGTCCGCCAGCGCGCGCAGGGCCTCCGCCTCAATGCGCACCACGTTCTCGCCAGTACGTTTCATCCGTGAAAATCCGGGAAAAAGGATGTTAGCACGCAGCATCGAGAGACGTAGCTTGCTGCGTCTGGCTTCCGTCGCCGGAAAAGAGGAATCAGCAACCCTCTCCGACCTTCTCAGAAGTGGTCCTCTGCGGTCGGCAATTGCGCTTGCGCCTGGGGCTTAGCTCCGAGTGAACCGAGGCCACTCGCCTGGATCAGGCGATCCCACGGCCCGGCCTGCCAGTTGTCCCGCGTCTTCTGCGCAAACCTCCACGGGGGCAACGTCAACATCAGATTACGTGCCGTCGAGTGCACATACGGTTCATACATGGACCGCAGCTTCGCAAGTTTATCGCGGCCGTACTCGTCGTTGCGCAGGCGAAGCCCTGCCTCCGCCAGAGCATCGCGCAAGGCGTTTATATCCGCTTCGGACAGCCTCAACGGAGCGCCGGGGTCGTATCTCGCGTTCACCACCTGCGCTAGATCTACAGCCGCATGCCGCGCCATGGCGAACGTCAGCTTGGCCTGACCCGAATGCACTCCCTCAATCCCAGTGAGAACCAGCGAGGTCACGTCGAGCATCGTTGTCAGCGCACCGAGCCACGACTGATTACTGTGCTGCGAACGAAAAAAACTCAGGACCGGATACGAAATGTGGCTTTCCAGCAACTCGCCCGCCCAGCGCTCCCAGTCGCGCAAAACTTCGTCGAGAACTTTCTGATCGACTCCCGGATCATCCGACCTCCCGGCCAGCCGCAACAGCAACTCAAGAGCCGATGGAGGCGACCCCGCGCGCGCGTCGAGCATGGAAATCTGAATCTCCCGCCGCGAGAATGACGCGTACACCACGGGGATATATCCAATCACCACGCCCAGAAAAGCGAAGCCCATCCCCGCTTCGATCACCGACAGCGCCCGCGCCGGTCCCGAAGTCGGAACAATATCGCCGTACCCTAGCGTGAAAAAAGTTTCCCCACTGTGATAAAGAATTTTGCCAAAGGTGAGCCGCTCTCCGCTGAGCTGCTCGTGTCCACCAATGCCGTACTGTATTAACGCGAACCCTAAGATCAGGCCCGCGGCCCAGAAGCCCAACAGCAGAATCAGTGAGAGCGGCCCAAAGTAGCCCAGAAAATTCTGCTGCCGCGAGGCTGTCTTGATCCGTCGCGCCGCGTTCCGCCACGGAATCCAAGTCTGGCGGTAGAACCAAGCGGTCAGCCTAAAATGCCGCGTCACCCTGCGCGGCAACACTACCGTTTCGAACGCGTCCAGAAGCACCACCCAGATGATGAGTAGTCCGAACCCCGTCCCGAGAATGCTGCCGTGCGAATTCATGATGAACGCCGAACTCCAAGACTTAGCAGTCCGGCTTAAACCAGGCGTATTTAAGAATGAATTGTAGATGCGGTGGAAAGGTTATCAGATTCGGCGGCAGGTATCCGGGTGCGGGACTTCGACTTTGCAGCAATGCTTCGCTAGCCAGCCCTACTGCGGTTTGGTAGGAGGCTGCTGCGGCGCAGGCGGCGTTTGGCCAGGCGCGGGCGGGGTGGTTGTCGGCGTCGCCGGCTTTACAACCGGCTTCTTTTTCTTCACCGCCGGTTTCTTGGCCGGCTCGTTATCGTCCACTACGATCTTCTTGGGAGGAGCCGCCGGAATCGCTGCCTGGGCTGCCTTCAGGTCCGTGCGCAATCGAACGATCTCGGCTTCCTTGGCCGACGACAGAGTTTCGATCCGCTGCGCCAACTGCTTTCGCGTGCCCTCAAAACTGCTCAGATCATTGGAAAGCGACTGAAAGTCGTCTTTGGATCCGAACGCCCCCGTGCCTTCGACCACACTCCCCACGACGTCATACAGCGCATCGAGATTGCGATAGAGTTTGAAACTTGTAGGCAGGTCTTCCGGCTGCGAACGCAATTGCCCGATGATCTCCGGCAGCGCGCCCTGCAGGTTCCGCTGAATGGAATCCACGTTCGCCAGCATTTCCTTCTTCGATTTGCTGTCCGTTTTCCAACGCTCAATGCGCAAATTCGTCAGGTCGGCCTGCGTACTCTTTGAGCTCGCCTCCAATTGCGCCAGCAGTCCGTTCAACTGCGTCATCGAGGTATAGGAAACGGGCTGACTTCCCTGCGAGGAATCCCTTGCTTCCGGCGCGGGACCCGATTGGCCTGCGGACACCATGCATGACAGCGTGCACAATAAAGTTGTGCCCAATAAAAAAGAAGAGCGAATTGGAAAAGCACAAGTACGCATGATTGGTCGGAGCGGAATCATTCGCGAGCAACAGGATACTACAATGACAGTGCCACTGTGGATGGGGGAAATTCCTCAAGGGACGATTCGACTCTTCATTCGCAGCAGACGATAATTGAGATGCAATGCTTTCGACCTTTCTGCACCGTCGCTGGCTAACCTACGGAACCTTGGTCTTCGCCGTTCTCGTACTCGCTCGTCCCGCGCTCTCGCCCGCCCAGGAACTGGCCCGGCGCCTCATCCTCAAAGACGGTTCCTACCAACTCGTCACGAAATATGAGGTAAAAGGCAACCGTGTACGCTACTTGAGCGCGGAGCGCAATGAATGGGAGGAACTCCCCGAATCGCTGGTCGACTGGCCAGCAACCGAGAAGTTTGAAAAACATCGCTCCTCCGGAGCGTCCGTGCCCGAAGCCGCGCAACTCGACCAGGAACTCGAACAAGAGCGCGACCGCGAAGATGCGCAACTCCCGCAAGTCGCGCCCGGACTGCGTTTGCCCGAAGATGCAGGTGTGTTTCTGCTCGACAGTTTTCAGGGCGAGCCGCAGATCGTGGAAATTCAACAGACTGCAGGCGACATCAATCGCAATACCAAAGCCAATATTTTTCGCGGCGCGGTCAATCCAGTTGCCGGTCTCAAGCAAACCATCGAACTCGAGGGCGCCCATGCCCCGATGCAGTCCCACGTCGACGTTCCTTCGCTCTACATAAAATTGGACGAGATCCCCAACGAGACCGGCCCGCCCGCCGGCCCGAAAGATTCCGCTCAGGCTTCCCCAAGCACGAACCAGGCGCAACGATCGCAGCCGTCCGCCACCTCTCCCGACCGTTTTCGAATTGTTCGAACCGAACCGAAGGGCGGAAAACGAATCGTAGGCGGGTTCAAGCGCCAGGTCACCGGCAAGGTCAGCCAGGAGCAGCAGCTGGTCAAAACCACCACCACTCGCGTCAGCGGAGGTTGGCTGAAACTCACTCCGATCGAGAGTCTTGCGCCCGGAGAATACGTGCTCGTCGAAACGGTGAAGCAGGAAGGAAATCCGGGCAAGGAAGGCATGAACCTCTATGTCTGGGATTTTGGTGTAAATCCCAAAGCCCCTGCCAACGCTAACCCCTGGAAGCCAGACGCGAAGGTCGCACCTCCGTCGCCGCCGAAATCAGACCATTGAAATGGCAACAATAAACAGTGAGGTAAATAGATGGCGTGTGGGCTCTGACGCCGGACGCTCTCGCATACTACTCCTTCAACGTCCCGCGCTGCGCAATCCCAATATTGTCTCGGCTGGAGTTCTTCACCACGTACATCATTCCATCCGCTTGCCGAATCACATCGTGGGCCGTGCGCGCATCATGCGGATAGGTCGCCAGGCCGATCGATGCCCGCACGTTGAGATTCAGGCCTTCTTCGCGGCAAAAGCTGCTGGCGCGCAAACCATCGCGCAATCGTCTCGCAACAACCAGGGCCGCGTCTTTCCCGGTTTGCGGCAGCAGTACAACAAATTCATCTCCGCCGTAGCGAAACGCAAAATCAATTAGCCTCAGCTGCGCCTTGATCAGGTACCCGATCTCCGCCAACAGCTTGCTCCCAATCAAATGCCCGTGAGTATCGTTCACCGACTTGAAATGATCCAGATCGATAAAGAGAACGCTGAACTCATAACCAAAACGCGACGAGCGGTAAACTTCGGTGTCCAGCGTCTTGTACAAATGCCGGGCGTTATACAGACCGGTGCAGTCGTCGGTGATCGTCAGTTCCTGAATCTTTTCCACCCAGCGCGCGTTCTCAATGGCAATCGCCGCGTAGTCGCACAGGGACTGCAGAAAGAACAACTCTGCGTCCTTGAACTGCTCCATGTCTACGTTGACCAATTGGATCACGCCCAGCACTCGTAGCTTCGACCGCAGGGGGACGCAGATCACCGATCGCGTCTCCCACTTGGTCGCCTCGTCCACGCGATTGGCAAAGAACGGATCCGTCCGCACGTCAGGCACTACGCGTGCCTCGCCATGTTTCGCAACCCATCCGGCAATCCCTTCGCCGACTTTCAGGCGAACACTCTTCAGTTCCTCAGCCTTGTCTCCCACCGCAATGGCAAAGTAGAGCTCGTCGCGGCCTTCGTCCACCATGAGCAGCGACCAGGTATCCGGACGAAAGTATTCCGCCATCTTGTCCATGATGGTTTGCAGAATGGAATCGAGATCCAGCGATGACGTGAGCGCCTTAGCCACGTCGTGAAAGATCGTCAGTTCCTGATTCTGCCGCGTCAATTGAGTGCCGGCCTCAGGCATGCGGAAATACCGTTGTTCCTCGCTAGTGGTTGGTGTTCAAAAATTATATTCGTCACTTTCATACACCGGCAATGAACGTTAGTAACCGGAACCCGTAAAGCCAATGGCGCCAATCATTTTCGCCCCTGTAGAGCATCTTATGACGTTTGGCGTAATCTATCGAATATGAACAAGACGGAAATTAGAACTCGTTTGGCGTTGCTGGTTCCCTTCGCGCTTTTCCTCTCGTGCTGGGCCCATACGCAAACCACTCCCGCTCATCCCGACCCGCAGTCCGTTCCAGCAGTCGACGGCGGGATCGGGTCCTGTTCCGCAGACTTCACGGTCACGGACGCTGACGGCGCCCCCGTCTACGCGGCCAAAATCAAGGTTCACATCGCCTACGGATTCATGTACGCCCGCAAGCTCGACTTGGAAGTTGGCACCAACTCCGACGGCAAAGCCCGCTTCACCGGCTTCCCGGAGCGCGTGAAGCGCGGTCTTTACTTCGAAGCCTCCGAAGGCGACCGCACGGCCGAAGCCTTCGACGACCCAGCGAACACGTGCAAGACGCAATTTACCCTCGTCCTCCGCAAAAAACCGTAAACCCGCTGCCAAAATCGCTCACTTTCTCCGAACCAGACTTCTGGCCAGTTACCTGCCACGTTGGACTCTTGGCGGTGGCGCGCATTCTACTCTTGTCCTATGATGTTCCCGTCATCATCCGGGCGAAAGATGTCCCCTCTGGCAGGGCAACGTGGGCGAATTCGGCGACAAATTCCGCAAGGCGCGCGAGAAGAAAGAACTCTCGTTCGACCAGGTTTCGAACGTCACTAAGATCGGCGCGCGCATGCTTCAGGCCATCGAAGAAGAACATTTCGACGTTCTTCCCGGCGGCGTCTTCAACAAGGGATTCATCCGCGCCTACGCCAAGCATCTCGGATTGGACCCCGAAGAGACCGTCACTGACTATCTCACATGCCTCCGCCAGGCGCAGATCGATGCGCATGAAGTCTGGGAACCGGAACGTGCTTTGCAGCCTCGCTCTGCTGCTCCAGAAAGGCATCGCCCGGTCGAGTCCAGCAAGGCAGTGGAGAAATCGCAATCCCCCGTTCAAGTCGAGGAACTCCCGGAACTACAACTTCCTCGCGCCGAGCATGTCCGCCCTCCTAGAGAAGATTTCGCCGAACACTCCGGTGCCGAGATTCCGTGGAGAATCCTGGCCGTCGCAGCCGTTGTCCTGGTGCTGGCAGTCATTCTCTGGACGCGACATTCTCACCGAGCCGCCGATGCCAGCACGCCTCCTGCGAAATCCGCACAGCCAACCGTAGCACCATCCGCGCCTGCGGCGGTCTCGGCGCCAGCTCCAGCTGCCACCCATTCCAAATCCAAAATTCCGGCCGCCAGCGCGACGACGGTTGCTCACTCCTCCACTCCGAATCCTCAGCCGCCTCAGGACGCTCAGTCCAGAAAAGCCGTTCACGCATCCCGCGCAGTATCAGAAACGTCGACTGCCAGTTCCGTGGACAGTACCGCCGCCAGTGACGTCAGCACACGAACCTTTAAGAAGCCTACCTCGACTTCGTCCCTAAAAGCCGCTGTTCCCCTGACTCTCGTGATCCGCGCCCAGGAAACCTCCTGGATCTCAGTCCAGGCGGACGGCCAGACCGTCAGCCAGGAAACACTGATCGCGCCGGCGCATGCGTCGATCCGTGCCACGCGAGAAATCGTAGCCCGGATTGGCAATGCCGCGGGAGTCACCTTCCTCTGGAACGGCAAAGAAATCCCCGCCGACGGTGCCGAAGCCGAGGTTAAGACATTTGCGTTCGATGCCAACGGCGTGCGAGTTCTACCTTCGACACAGGCTCCGCTTCCCGGTCGCTAACTCCGGGAACGCTGAATCGAAATGCGTCCGCACCGCCTGTCCGTTGGTGGACGCCCGGCGCGAAACTGACAGCACGAAACACTTTGAACAATTTGTTTCCCCTCGACAATTGAGGGACTTGAGGGCTTTTGCGATAGGCGCTTGAAGTGCCAATTCGCTCCTCATCCGTCTAATGGGGAACACCATGCAAACCTTGCTTCAGGACGTGCTCTTCAGCCTTCGACAACTCCGCAAGAATCTAGGATTCACCCTCACCTCAGTCATCTCGCTCGCTCTGGGCATCGGTGCCACCACCGCGGTTTTCAGCGTGGTTTATGCCATCCTCATGAATCCTTATCCGTATGCCGCCCCGGATCGCATGGTGCACATGAGGCTCAGCGACCAATCCTCGCAGGAGATGGGATTCGGTCTGAGTGGCGCGCAGTGGCAACAAATTCGGAAGTCACCCGTGATCGAAGACGCGTTCGCCGCGGACGACTGGAACCTGACGGTCACCGGCCACGATCTGCCCGAAGATCTTAATGGCGTGTACATGACTTCCAACAGTTTTGCGTTCATGGGCGTTCCTCCCGCGCTCGGGCGCGGATTGATGCCCTCCGATGCCATCGATGGCCAGGACCCTCAACCGGTTGCCGTACTCGGCTACAAGTTCTGGCGACGCCATTTCAACTCCGATCCCTCCGTGATCGGCCAGACTCTCCAGTTGGTCCGCAAGAATTACACGATCGTCGGAGTCGCGGCCCAACGTTTCACATGGGAAGACGGAGATGTTTATCTCCCCCTGAAGATTACTCAAGATCCCACGAAAGCTTACTATGTCGGCCTTCGACTGAAGCCGGGTATCACCCATGCGGTTGCGAACGCCGCCTTGCAGCCGTTGATCGACCAATTCGCCAAGGAAACGCCGAAGCATTTTCCAACGACGCACTTCCAACTCCGCGTGGTTGGCCTGAACGAACGGTTTGTGCATGAACTCGGCGGAACCTTGTATCTTCTGTTCCTTGCAGTGGGGCTCCTGCTGGCCATTGGCTGCGGCAATGTTTCCATTCTTCTGCTGGCGCGTGGTACGGCTCGGCAACATGAACTGGCCGTTCGTACCGCGATTGGCGCCAGCCGCCGCCGCATCGTAGGTCAACTGCTGACCGAGGCTCTGCTGCTTTCGCTCACCGGGACCGCGCTCGGCGTCCTGCTCGCTTACCGCGCCCTCGCCATCATCATCGTTTTGCTGCCGAAATATTCCTACCCGCACGAGGCCGCGATTCAGATCAATCTGCCAGTGCTCGCCTTCAGCGTCGCTGTAGCTCTCCTCACCGGAATCCTGTTTGGTCTGTGGCCTGCTCTCCAGCTCTCGCGGCCTGAGGTGAGCCAGGTCATGCAGTCGAGCACTCGGAAGATCGTCGGCATGGTGCGCGGACGCACCACTCACGGCGTCCTGACTGCTGCTCAAGTCGCGCTGACGTTAGTGATGCTCGCCGGCGCGGGTGCTGCAATGGAGGAATTTTTGCGCCTCTTGCACACGCCTTTGGGCTACGACCCGCACAACGTCATGTCGGTTGGCATTCCCGTCCATGACGGTGCATACCCGACTTGGCCGGCGCGACAGGCCTATTTCGAGCAATTGCGAAACCGGGCGGCCACCGTCCCCGGCGTGACCATGGCGGCAATCTCCTCCAACGCCACACCGCCATCCAATGGCTGGCAGACCAACATCGCAATCCTCGGTAAGTTGGCGCGAGACGAGCAAAAAGTTCGCGTCAACTTCGTAAGTCCAGGTTACTTTCCCGTTCTACGCATTCCGCTGGCGCAAGGCAGAATTTGGGACGAGAGCGAAAACCACAAGGCCGCACACGTCGTCGTCATTAACCAAACGATGGCGCGCCTCTATTTCCCGGACGGCGATGCCATTGGGCACTCGCTGAAAGTGCCGGAGATGAAGGACGAGCCTCCGTACACGACCACAGCGCCCGGCTCCGACACCTGGCTGCAGATTGTGGGCATCATCGCCGACAAGCGCGACGACGGCCTGAGCAACCCAATTTTGCCCGAAATCTTCCTGCCGTACGCGCTCTCGATGCGGGTCTGGACGCAGATCCTGGTCCGCTCGGAAGTTCCGCCTCTCTCGCTTCTGCACGCGATTGGACTCCAAGTCAACGCCATCGACCCCGACCAGCAAATTAGCGGCGAAGTCGAAGACCTCGACCACTGGATCACGGATCAACGGGAATATGAACAGGAGCATTTGGTGGCATGGCTTTTTGGCGCATTCGCCTTTCTGGCATTGGCTCTGGCTGCGGTCGGACTCTACAGCGTCGTCTCTTACTCAGTTGCCCAACGTACCAACGAATTTGGTATTCGTATCGCGCTGGGCGCACAACGCACCCATGTCCTCCGGATTGTGTTCTCCTCCACCATTGTGAGCGTCGGCAGCGGAATCGCAATCGGTATGATCCTGACTTTGGCGCTCAACCAGGTTCTGGCTCGATGGGCCCAGGGCACTTCCCGCGATCCCCTGGTCCTGTTGGCCGTGACCATTTTGTTAAGCCTGGTTGCAGCGCTCGCCTGCTCGGTTCCCGCACGGCGGGCAGCGCAAGTAGATCCCATGACAGCTCTTCGCTACGAGTAGTTCGCTCCGCGCCTCAGTCTGAGTCTCAGTCTAGTTGTGAAAGGTTGAGCCTCGCGAGAGGAGTGAGGAAATGTCCGCGAGGGGGATCAGTCAAACTTCCAGCGGCGAAGCCGCGACCCGGGAAAGCCCGGCAGAGAAGTGCCGGGTGCGAACGCGAAAACAGCGTGAGTCCCGGAGGAGTCTCGATCGTAGCTCGATTTTTTCCAGGAAAGCTAGGAACCGGCAAGAGAATGCAGCCCACGGCCGAAGCCGGGGGTCGCTAATCTCAGCTTCCTTCGTTAGGGGAAACTGCGGCCCCGCATGCATGACGCTCAAACTGTTTTGCGACCGTGTCGAAGTGTGCTCCAGGAGGAAATGCAAAACTCAACCGGCAACTGATGCACTCGAGAAAACGGCCGGTTTGGGACATTAAAATCCCAATTCGATGTGCCGACGAAACAGGGTTCTCCGACTGAATTGCTCTCTTCAACGGATCTCCGGCACCGGAATTCATCCACGAGGGGATACGCGATTCATTCTGCATGACGAGAAGTTCCTCTCCGCATTCATATCGAGGTGAAAACACAACAACGACTCCGGCCCAAGGGGTTGAGCCCGCTGTCGGCGGAAAGCGCAGGGTAAGCGCGAAAAGTTCAAGGTCTGGCCGAAGTCGAAAAATCAAATCCACAACGCTCCGGCCAGGGATTTAATTCTTATACACTGTATCGCTTAATATGTCAGTACGCTGGCGCACCTAATTCCTCACCCGATGTTCGCGCGCCGATGCAACACCTGGCTCGCTCAGTCGCGTGCCTTCGATTGTCTAGAACGGTGATCCCGTCCAGTCGCGCCGCAGGTTCCCGCAAACACGTCGCCGATCTGGCGCGATTGGACACATAGACTTACGATCAACCGGAGTAGAAGCAGTCACCCTCGAAATCAAGTTCCGTCCCTCACGCCGACGAAGCGAAGATAATAGTGAATGACGATCTGGGCACCGGTTTTGGGTGGCGCAGCGAGCTCATCATCATTTCATGAGGGCTACAGCCCCTAGAGGCGCTTTCATCAGCGCTTCTCACAGCCTCGATATCTAACTGCACGCTCCTTCCGGGAGCCGAGAGCCGGACACCGGAACTGAGCGCGAACCCCCCGTTTCGCATGTTAGTATCGACTTCAGCCTTGCATGACACTTCAACATTTGATCCCATCTTTCGGCCGCATTCCGGCCCTCATCGATAAATGACTCCTTCCTCGCAATCCCGCAAACGAGTGCTCAGTGGCATGCGCTCGACCGGCAAGCTCCATCTCGGCAATTATGTGGGCGCACTGCAAAATTGGGTCCGAATGCAGGACGAATATGAATGCTTCTTTTGCGTTGCAGACTGGCACGCGCTTACTACCGACTACGCCGACACGTCGCACGTAAAGGAGAATTCCCTCGAAGTTGCTCTCGACTGGCTGGCCGCGGGGCTCGATCCAGAGAAGTCAGTGATCTTCATCCAGTCGCATGTTCTGGCGCACGCGGAACTACACTTGCTGTTTTCCATGATCACTCCGCTGGGGTGGCTGGAGCGCGTGCCTACGTATAAAGAACAGCGGGAAAACATCAAGGACAAGGATCTCGGGACTTACGGGTTTTTGGGATATCCCGTGCTGCAGGCGGCGGACATTCTGATTTACAAGGCAGATTGCGTTCCCGTGGGTGAAGATCAGGTGGCGCACGTGGAGCTCACGCGCGAGATTGCCCGTAGGTTCAACGGATTTTACGGCAAGCCCAAAGAAGTATTCCCTGAGCCTCAAGCGCTACTCACGCCGGCCGCCAAGTTGCCTGGCACAGACGGGCGCAAGATGTCGAAATCCTATGGCAACACCATCCTGCTAACCGATCCCGAGCCAGCCGTTCGTCAGAAGCTGAAGACAATGGTGACTGATCCAGCACGCGTCCGGCGCTCCGATCCGGGTAATCCGGATGTGTGTCCCGTGGGCGATCTGCATAAAATCTTCAGTGATAAAGCCACCATCGCCAAAGTGGACCGAGGCTGCCGGTCGGCCGGCATTGGTTGTATCGAGTGCAAAAGCTGGGCCGCAGATGCGTTGGTGAGGCTGCTGAATCCCATGCAGGAGCGCCGCAAGAAATTCGAGGAGAATCCGCGCCTCGCCTGGGATATCCTTGAAGCTGGCAGCGAGCGGGCCCGCAAATCGGCAGGCGAGACCATGGACACGGTGCGCGCCGCGATGGGAATGTCCCTCGACTACGAACCACCGGCCGCGAAATAGTTGAAATGACGGAAGAAGCAAAAATCGTTTCCGGTAACGACGCGCTGGCGCCACCGTCTCCCCAGGCTGTTGCCGGCTCGTCTCCAACAAAGGCCACCAGGGATACCACCAAGAAGCAAGAGAGCGATTCGCCTTTCGCGGTTGCTGTGACCGACGTCTACGAAGGTCCGCTGGACCTGCTCCTCGACCTCATCCGCAAGCAAGACATCGACATCTACGACATTCCGATTGCCAAGATTACGTCGCAGTATCTCGCCTATGTCGAGAAGATTCGCGAACTCGATGTCAACGTAGCTGCCGAATTTATTTACATGGCCGCGGTGCTGATTCACATCAAGTCGAAGATGCTTCTGCCGCGCGATCCCGATGCGCCCGCCGAAGAGCAGGAAGATCCACGCAACGAACTGGTCAACCGCCTGTTGGAGCACGAGAAGTTCAAGTCGGCGGCGCAAATGCTCTTGCAGAAGCAGCAGATTGAAGATGCGGTGCTGTCCAACCCGTCGCTGAAAGAATTCATGGAGGCGGAAGGCACCGAGCCGGAAATTGCCGCCGACGTGATCGACCTGGTCAAGACATTCCAGCAAGTGCTCGAGCGCTTGCGCACCCGTCCGGTGCTCAACGTGGATGAAGAAACGGTCACGGTGGGGCAGATGATCGACTACCTCCGGCGCCGGCTCTCGCTCGAAGATCGTCCCATCCGGCTCAAGCAAATTCTGATGCGGGTTCCATCGCGCCATGCCCTGGTCTGCATGTTCCTGGCGCTGCTGGAAATGGTTCGGTTGCAGGCGATTCAAGTACGGCAGGAGCGAATGTTCGGAGAGATCGCAATCCGCAAGCACTCGCACTTCGATGAGATCATGAAAGAACAGTCAGCGGTGCGCGACGACTGGAGATGAACTGCAGTTGCCACGAGCCTTGTCATTAAGACTCGGCGGTCCGGGCAACCGGAAATCACTATGAGTCTCAAAGCTCAACTCGAAGCCATTATTTACGCGGCCGAAACGCCCATCCTGCTGGAGCAGATGACCCATCTCGTGAAAGAGGCGGTCATCGCGGAAGGAGCGGCGGACGAGGCGGAAATGAAATCCCGCGTCCGCTCATGTCTGGAAGAGCTTGTCGGAGAATACGGCAAGCCCGATCACGGCATCGAGATCCGCCAGGTCGCCGGCGGATACCGCATGTCGACCAAGCCGGAACAGCACGAAGTAGTGCGAGCGTTCGCCAAGAGCTTAAAACCTCCGATTCGCCTCTCGCTGCCTGCGCTGGAAACGTTGGCCGTGATCGCCTACAAACAGCCGGTCACCGTCCCCGAGATCAACGACATTCGCGGCGTCGATTCCGGCGGCGTGATTGGCACGCTGCTCGATCGCAAACTGATCACAACTGCGGGCCGAAAACAGGTCATCGGGCGTCCCATTCTTTACAAGACCACGAAAGAATTCCTGATGCGCTTCGGCCTGAAAGATGTAAACGAGTTGCCGAGCATGGAAGAGTTCGAGAAATTAGTAGAGGAATCATTTCAGTCCGAATTGATTCCGGCGGAGAGCGCATCGTCGCCCACAGAGGCGGCGCAACCTGACCAAGCTGAGGAACCGGAAGCCTCTGCGGACGGCGAGAGCGTGTCGGAAACCGAAAAGGCCGGTTGACGGATCCGTTCTCCCGACCCAGCCGCGAAGCGGCGGTATGCGAAAGCCCAGCACGGAAGTGCCGGGTGCAGACAGCCAGAGCGAATGAGTCCCGAAGGGACGGCACCACTTTCCGCACTGCTGAAACTCTGACGCCCTAACACAAATTGTTTTCGGATCGATCCGAGGTTCCACATTATGCCGCTGGAACGCCTGCAAAAAATCATCGCCGCTGCCGGCGTCGCTTCCCGCCGCAAGGCCGAAGAACTGATCTCATCCGGCTGCGTGCAGGTCAACGGAACCGTCGTCACCGAGCTCGGCACCAAAGCCGATCCCGAAACCGACCACGTGCGCGTGAATGGCAAGCTGCTTCACGGCGCGCAGCGCCACGTCTACCTCCTGCTCAATAAGCCCAAGGGTTTCGTCACCACGATGAGCGATCCTGAAAAGCGCCCCACGGTCATGGATCTGATTCACGGCGTCAGAGGCCGCGTCTATCCCATCGGGCGTCTGGATTACGCCAGCGAAGGCTTGCTTCTGCTCACCAACGATGGCGAACTGGCGCACAGCTTGATGAAAGCGGCTTCGCACGTTGCCAAGACCTATGTCGTCAAAGTTGCCGGCACACCGAAGGAAGAAGCCATCGCCAAGCTGCGCGCTGGAGTTTCCATCGCCACCGACGACGGCAAGCGCGTGAAGACGGGCCCGGCTCTGGTGCGCGTGGTGAAAGAAGCCGCAAACCCGTGGTACGAAATCACGCTGATCGAGGGTCGCAATCGCCAGATCCGGCGCATGTTTGAAGCAGTCGGCCATCACGTGGAGAAAATCAAGCGCGTCCGCTACGGACCGCTCACGCTCGACGTTCCCCCCGGAAAGTTTCGCTCGCTCACGTTAAGGGAGATCGAAAAACTGAAGTCTGCCAGCAAAACGGGCTCGGCCGGCACCAAGAAAACCGCGTAGGAGTCTGCGGCGAGCATGAGCCGATTCTCAGATCTGGTTTCAAAACCGGCCCGCGACATGGCCGGTTATTCTCCGGTTCCCTTCCCCAAACCTGCGACGGCAGACGCGGAATCGCCACTGGTCAAGCTCGACTCCAACGAAAATCCTTTTGGTCCGTCGCCGCTCGCTATCGAGGCCATGCAGTCGGCCACGTCCGCAGCCAGTTCGTATCCCGATGACGACTCCTCCGAGTTGAGGCGCAGGCTGTCGCTTCACCACACCGTGCCGCTCGAACAAGTTCTGGTGACAGCCGGCTCCACCCAGATGCTGTCCCTGCTGTGCCACACGATGCTTGCGCCCGGCATGAACGCGGTAACCAGCGAACTGTCATTTGTCGTCTACGGAATGGCCGCCCACGCCGCGGGAGCAGAGTTAATCCGGACTCCCATGCGTAACAACGGCGAAGGATTCGATGTTGACGCGATCCTGGCTGCGATCAACGACAACACCCGCCTGGTCTTTCTAGCCAATCCCAACAATCCAACCGGCACCCTGATCGACGCTGCGGCCGTTGACGCGTTCC
>Ga0210410_10001928_pt1 | contig 18952 bp, 19 predicted proteins | sample IncBWC4MmetaG_FD_161058 | JGI IMG/M metagenome (GOLD analysis project Ga0210410, IMG submission 161058) | Forest soil microbial communities from Barre Woods Harvard Forest LTER site, Petersham, Massachusetts, United States - Inc-BW-C-4-M | ecosystem: Environmental > Terrestrial > Soil >... | reverse complement strand
GGGTTACGATGCGACACTCGATCAGGCGAAAGAGCGCGTTGCTTATTACGCATTATTCGGCAGTAGCCTTGGACTGCCCGAGTTGGCTGATCTTGCGACCGCTTGGGTCGGTCCAGAATGCGAGCTATCGCTTAGGATCGATGGTGCCCAAGTTCGGCTGGACGGAAGTTTCCATCGCGACCCTAATCCGTTCGCCGCGTTCGGACTTCTCGCGTCTAAAGGGATGGTGCGTCACGAGTTGCAATACACTGGCAAGCTCCGTGGCCGGACAGTCGTGGGGCTATTCAAGCGGACCTCCGACGAACCGTCCCCAAGCCTCCTCAATGCACCGTCAGAGCCGCAACGTTTCCTCATGATCATTTCGTCAGACACGCTTCTTGTCTTGCATCCCGGTAGCACTTCGGCAAAGCCAATTGCATTCAAGAGGCGCGAGGCTGTGCCCCTCTTGCAGGCTGATAAAGCGCCTTGAGAGCGATTCTAGGCCCTGGGAAACCCGCTCAGAACCCATCGTTGCTGCGACGGGGCCACAGAGTGGACGCGAGGCTGCTGAGGACGGTTCGCAGCCGCTTGGGTTCCGCTCGTTTTCCTAAATTGCATTTCATTTTATGACACGGAGGTAAATCTTGCGTGCCCCTTTGGCCGAGCGCAAACTGGCTACGCCAAGCGCGTTCACAAGAAGAGAGGATGCGACCATGCGACGGGTCAAGCCAGCTTCGAGGAAGAAACGCACAACCAAGGCCGCCGCCGTGACACGGCTGGGTGCGGCCGGATTGGGTCTTTCGCTGTTCGGTATTGCATCGGGATCCACGATGCCCGCCGCTGATATCCCGCAATCTGACAACACCTCGCCTAAGCAGCGCTTCCTCCTTGGCGAAGAGGAAATGCAAGACGTAAGTCTCGCCACGTTCCATCTCTTCGACAGGGAAAACGTTGGCAGCGCCATACAGCTAGCCCGCGGCGGGTGCGGTTGTGGTGGCGGCTGCGGCCATGGTGGTGGCGGTGGTTGCGGCTGCGCCCATGGTGGTGGCGGGTTTGGAGGTTGCGGCCACGGCGGGTTCGGAGGTTGCGGCCATGTCGGGATTGGAGGTTGTGGCCACGTCGGGATTGGAGGTTGCGGCCGCGTCGGGATTGGGGGTTGCGGCCGCGTCGGGTTTGGAGGCTGCGGCCGCGGCGGGTTCGTCGCTGGATGCCGAGGTTGCGGCGGGTTCCGAGGTTGCCGCGGGTTCCGAGGTTGCGGGTGCGGCGGCTGCGGGGTCGGCGGCTATTGGTTCGGTGACTACGGGTACGATGACTACGGGTACGATGACAACGGGTTCGGTGGTTCGGGGGCCTGCTGCCAATCCTGGGGAGCGTGCCGCCCGTGCTAAGTCCCACGACTTAACGGCCGGCCTCACCAAGGACGCTGTTATTGGGCTTGAGGCTCCTCAAGCTCCTAAGCGGCGACTGCGTTCGTGTGATCCGAGGCCTTGATGTCATCCGAGGTTCGTGTTCGCGACGCCGTCGACCGCATCTGCCAACGGGGAGCTTCTCCCGAATACAAAAGTACGCTACAAAAGCCGCTCACCGGCGAGCAAATTCGCCAGGTTTATCAATGCTGAAGCTGGGCCTTGGCAGTACCCACCCAACTGTACCAGCCCTGCTCCGAATTCTGCCCCTCGATCAGCCGTCAGCGACGTTGCGGTGAGCAGTGCTGTCGAGACCTCATGCGGCAATAACGCTTCGCTGGCTGACACTCTCCCTGCTTAACCGTCCATTTACCATAACGGCCCGATACTGCCTCATCGTGTCAGTATCGGGTATCAGTTAGATGAGACAGCAGCGTCGAAGGCCGGATCAACTTCCTCGCGGGAACGTTTACGAGCTTCCCGACGCGGCGCCTGGGCCGGAAGAGGGCTCTGCCGCTCTTGATCTCGTGTATCAGGCAGCTGACGCATTTCGCGCCTCGCAAGACCGGGCACGCGAAACCGAGGCACGTGCACAGTTCCTGTGTCGGCAAGCGTCGGAGAAAGTGCGGCAAGCCGAGATGCGAGCGGAGGCCGCAGAGCGGGCCTATCGCGAGCTGATGGTTGCGGTAGACCAGAAACTCAAGGACGCCCATCGGGCGCTTGAGCACGCCCAGGCCAATGTCAGCGCTCAAACGGACAAGCAGCTCGCGGCCGAGTACCGCGCCCAGCAGGCTGAAGCCGAAACGCGAGAGGTCAAGCGGGCACTCGGCCTTGTGGAAGAAGCGATCCGCAGGAGACTGCTCAACGATAGCGTTCGCGAATTCGACAGGCTGAACGACGTCGCTTGAACCGCCCTGGTGTGAGGTCGACCCGGTCGCCCTCGAACGCACTGAAATCGCCGCGACGCCTATCGATCGTCCCATTGACGTGACTCATTCGCGCGTAGTGCCGTGCTGAATCGCCACGCCAGCATGTGCGGCTAAATCGGCAGACTTGTGCCCAGCTTGCCAAGCCGCCTACGTTCACCCACAATTCCCGCGCGAGACGTTTGGAAGATTCTTTTTCAGCATTCTTTTTTGGGGGATTGGGGCATGTCATCGTTTCGGAATTTTGCGCTTGGCGTCACGCTCACCGTTGCGCTGTCATACTCGCTGCTGCCGACGGCAGGACATGCTTATACCCAGGAAGAGCAGCAGGCCTGCCAGCCGGATGCGTTCCGTCTCTGCAGCTCCGAAATACCGGACGTCGATCGCGTCACCGCCTGCATGATTGCCCGGAAGTCGCAGCTCTCGCCGGAATGCCGGCGGTTCTTCCGCGCTGGCCCCGAACCTGATGAAGCGGTAGCCGCGCCCGCCGGCAAGCCGATGAGCATCAAGCCGGGGGCGACGCACAAGACCAAGACAACCAAGACAGCGACCAAAACCAAGCCCAAGCCGAAAAAGACGGCCAAGCCCGACGCAACCTGATCAGCCGCACGCAACCGGACTCGTTTTGTTCGCCTGATGCCGCGATTGTGCCGCAATGCGTGGTTGCTGGCATTGCCGAACACGTCTTATTTGATCGCGGTACGTGCATTAGCTTGCGCGCTTTGAGAATCCTTTGATTGCGAATGCCGTGACAGTGTTCGTCCGTAAAGCCCCGGTGTTGCTTCAGGGCTTCGATTTTCCGCTCACGCAGGGGTTGCGCGCGTAGTGTGACTCGAAAGCCAGCACGATTCGTTTTTCCGTGGCTTCGCCACATTTGCCCCTAAATTTTTCTTTCACGAATCACTTCGCTGATTCATTTTCATTTCCTGGGGTCAATCTGGAGGCCAAGGGAATGAACGTAATTGTTTTCGCATCACGGAAGGGAGGTTCAGGTAAGAGTACCCTGGCCGCTCACCTTGCTGCGCAGATCAAGGCGACGAAGCCGTGCCTGCTCGTCGATGCTGATCCGCAGGGGTCGCTCACGCTCTGGCACAAACTGCGCGGCACCAACGAACCGCCGATCAAGACAGCCGTTAATTCCGTCAGCGGTATCCTCGCAGCGGCGAAGCGGGACGGAATGGAATGGGTGCTGATCGACACGCCGCCGAATCTCTCGGCCGTCGTGGACGACGCCATCAAGAATGCCACCATGGTCATCATTCCGGCGCGGCCCGGCGTGTTCGACGTCAACGCGGTGCAGGAAACCATTCAGATGTGCCGCGCGGCGCGCAAGCCTTACGCGGTGGTGCTGAACGGCGCGCCAGCGCGCAGGGACGATGCCGAGAGCCCGATCGTCACCATCGCCCGCGAAGCGCTCGCCAAATTCCGTGCTCCGGTGTGGGGCGGACAGATCACCAACCGCGCCGATCTCTTGATGGCGCTGGGGCAGGGCGAGGGCGCCCGCGAATATTATGCGGAAGGTCGGGCGGCGGCCGAAATTGGCCGGCTCTGGGCCGCGATCGAAAGATCGGTGAAGGCCATTCGCGGCACAGCGTCGGCAAGCGGCGCGATGCACAAGCAGGCGGCGTGAGTTTCTCACACCGCCTTTTTTAATGCCAAAGAACGCGCGGGCTCCGCGCGTTTTTTAGGCGCGCCCGATGCGCAAAAAAAATCTAAGCCACCATCAGCATGTAGAACACGATCACCGGCGACAGGCACAGGATCACTGACCAGATCCCGATCGCCCAGATAACGTCCTCGGTAGAAAAGCCTCGATCTTCGACAACGAATTCTTCGTTCCTGTTGATCACAACGCCCCCGCGTTTTTGTTGGTATTGGGGGCAGTGATAGGCGCAAGGTCTTAAAATCCGGATCGCGGTTTCGCTCGGATTTGACCACAAGTGCTACCGCACTTTAACCATTGCGGTAGCACTTGTGGCCTTGTCACCCGAGTGTCTTCATCAGCCGAACAGCGTGTGAATGGCGACGACCGGCACGAAGCCGAGCACCGTCGCCCAGAAGCCGAAAGCCGACACCACAAGAAAGTCCCGCGCCGTCTCTTGCACGGCCGCCCTGGTTTGCATGGACATTGTTTCCCCCGTCCGTTTTTATGGTTGGTGGGAAATCCATACGCCTCATCCTTTAAAGTTGGAGTCTCGGCTTGCTACAAATGCGACCGGCGGATTTCACCCAGCATTAACCAGGTGGATTTTTTCGGGCGTTTGCGCGCGGTTGGCGATTTCGCGATCAAGCCAGGCCGCAAGCTCCGCGCTCACCTCGACGATCGGCGAGCGCACCTCGGCGGACGCGATCAATCCGCGTTGTGCGAGCCAGTACTTGGCCGGCGCCGGGCTCGGTTCGGTAAACAGGAGCCTGGTGAGATTGGCGACGCTCTCCCAGCATGCGGCCGCAGCGTTGCGATCGCCCGCCTTCATCAGGCGATAGATGCTTGCGAAGCGTTCAGTCTCGACATGCGCCGACAACAGGATCGCGCCGTCAGCGCCGTCGGCGAGCGCATCGAAATATTGCGCGTCCTCGCCGGTCAGCACGCGGAAGCCGTCCGGCCGCCGCCTCAGCAGGTCGATCGTCTGCGCGCGGTCCGCGCAGCAGTCCTTCATGCCGACGATGTTCGGATGCTGCGCGAGCTTGAGCAGCGTGTCGTTGGCAAGATTGACCGAGCTTCGGTAGGGAATGTTGTAGAGCATGATCGGCCAGGAGGCGTGATCGGCGAGATCATTGAAATGCGTGAGCAGCCCGCGCTGCGACGGCCGGAGATAATAGGGCGCCGAGATCAGATAGCCGTCGATCGGCCAGGCCGCGGTCTCGTCCAGCATCTCCTTCATCCTTGCGGTGCTGGCGCCAGCAAGTCCCAGGCAGATCGGCAGGATGCGCGGGATCTCCGCAAGCTCCGCGCGAACGCTGACGACGAGGTGCTCGAGCTCGCTGGTCTCGAGCAGCAGGCCTTCGCCTGACGTCGCCGCCAGGATGAAGCCGTCGATCGCGTCAGTTGCATAATGCCGCACCAGGCGTCGGAGCGAGATCTCATCGAGCGCGCCGTCGCGTAAGGGTGTCACCAGCGGCAGCCACACGCCGCTCAATTGGTTTCTCAAATCGTGCATTTCCATCTCCTTTGTGGGGGTAAGCGCCGGAGACGGGGAGGCACAAAAAAACCCCGCAACGCGGCGGGGTCTTTGATCGGGCTGAGAGCGATATTCTCTCTATCGCGCGCGCCAATCGAAAGGCCCCCGACGGGGACCTTTTTTCGACGACAGAGCGGCGCACGAATTCGTGATCATGCAGCGATCATGAGCGCTGGCATCCCAACTGTCAACGTCGCGTCCTGCACGATGCTGCGCCGTCATGGTGTTGTTACAGAAAAAAAGCCGGGCCCAAGAGAGCCCGGCTTAGGTATTGGCCACGTGAGGCCGACACAATCACCTTCCAAGAGGGATTACTGAGTTTCCGCGCCACTGGAGGAGGGGGACAAATGCGCAACGCGAATGCTCAGCGTGCTCACATTATTGTCCCCGCCTTGGCCATGCGGCAAGCGTCCGGGCCGCATGTCAGTCATGCGCTAAACCGTTGCAGTCTCAGGCCGGCCAGCGCTGTGCCTTGCTCACCACGAAGTCGCGGAATACCTGCACGCGCGCCACGGTCTTCAGCTCTTCCGGATAGACGAAATAAGTGTCGAGCTGGATCGAGTCGGACTCGCCGAACAGCTGCACGAGACGGCTGTTTTCCTCGACGAGATAATCCGGCAGCGCGGCGATGCCGAGGCCCTGCTGACACGCGCGCACGAGCCCCAGGATATTGTTGACCTTGAAATAGGCCTCGCGCGGTCCCGAGCCGTTGCGGCCCGCCTCGATCAGCCAGTTGCGATTCGCCAGATGCGCCGGGACGTTGGAATCGCCGAGCATGATGATGCGGTGTGCGTCGAGTTCATCGAGCGTGCGCGGCGTGCCGAAGCGCTTGATGTATTCCGGCGAGCAATAGGCGTGGAAGCCCATCGCGAACAGCTTGCGCTGGATCAGGTCCGGCTGCGTCGGCTTGCGGGTGCGGATCGCAACATCCGCTTCGCGCATCGACAGATCGAGATCTTCATCGGTGACGATCAGCGAAATCCTGATTTCCGGATAGAGCGCGGTGAACTCGCCGAGCCGGGGGATCAGCCAGTTGATGCCGACGCCGGGCGTCGTGGTGACCTTGAGGTCGCCGCTCGGCCGCTCGCGGCTGTCGGTGAGTTTTGCGCGCGCCGCCTGCAGCTGCATGAACACGTCATGCGCGGTGCGGAACAGGAGGTCGCCCTGCTCGGTGAGGATCAGGCCGCGGGCATGGCGGTGAAACAGCGACACCGACAATTCCTGCTCCAGCGCACTGACCTGGCGCGACACCGCCGATTGCGAAAGTCCAAGCTGCTCGCCGGCATGCGTGAAGCTTCCCGCTTCCGCCGCTGCGTGAAAAACCTTCAGCTTGTCCCAATCCATGTCCGTAAATCCGTCCCTAGTTCTGGCCATTTGCATTCGATTCATTCCGCCGCGGCGCGTTCGCTGGCGCGCAGCGCTAGATAGCGTTCGGCTTCGAGGGCCGCCATGCAGCCGAGGCCGGCGGCGGTGACCGCCTGCCGATAGACTTCGTCGGCGACGTCGCCGGCAGCGAACAGGCCGCGCACCGAGGTCGCCGTGGAGTTCGGCGCCACCTCGACATAGCCGGAGGGTTTCAGCTTGACCTGGCCGACCACGAGGTCTGTCGCCGGTGCATGGCCGATCGCGATGAAGACGCCGTCGGTCTTGAGCTCGGTGAGCGCGCCGGTCTTGACGTTCTTGAGCCGGACACGGGTCACCTTGGACGGGCTTTGCTCGCCGCCGATCTCGTCGATCGCGCTGTCCCAGATCACCTTGATCTTGGGATGCTTGAACAGGCGGTCCTGCAGGATGCGCTCGGCGCGGAAATGATTGCGGCGGTGCACCAGCGTCACCTGCGAGGCGAAATTGGTGAGGAACAGGGCCTCCTCGACCGCGGTGTTGCCGCCGCCGACCACCACGACTTCCTTGCCGCGGTAGAAGAAACCGTCGCAGGTCGCGCAGGCCGAGACGCCAAAACCCTTGAATGTCTCTTCCGAGGGGATGCCGAGCCAGCGCGCCTGGGCGCCGGTGGCGAGAATGACGGTGTCGGCGAGGTAGACGTCTCCGCTATCGCAGGTCAGGCGGAACGGCCGCTGTGCGGTCTCCAGCTTGCTGACGAGATCGGTGACGATCTTGGTGCCGACATGGGCCGCCTGCTTTTCCATCTGCTCCATCAGCCAGGGGCCCTGGATGACGTCGGCAAAGCCGGGGTAATTTTCCACGTCGGTGGTGATGGTGAGCTGGCCGCCGGGTTGGATGCCCTGGATCAGGACCGGCTCCAGCATGGCGCGGGCGGCATAGATCGCCGCCGTATATCCCGCCGGCCCCGAACCGACGATGACGACCTTGGCATGGATGGGAGCGGGCATGGGGCGGACTCGTGTGCAGGGGGCAAGCCGGCACTCGCGCTGAAAAGGCCCGAAGGGCCCGCGGGGGCACCGAAAGTGTCAATTGCAAGTCTAAGATATGTGGCGAGCCATGCAAGATTTGCAAATCAAATCAGCGAATTTTCCCCGTTACGGCAGGAAATGGCGCACCGCACGCGCAATAAAATTGCGCATCCGCGGTGACATGCGCTAAGAGAGTTGCCGTAAAGCCGAACCCGCACAATGCGTTAGGAAACCGGAACTCACGTGTCCAAAAATCTAGACGAGATCGACCTTAAAATCCTCAGCGAGATCCAGGCCGACGGCCGAATCACCAATGTGGAACTCGCCAAACGGGTCGGTATCTCGCCGCCGCCCTGCCTGCGCCGGGTGCGCACGCTGGAAGAGGAAGGCTACATCCAAGGCTACCGCGGATTGCTCGATCCGCGCCGACTCGGTTTCGACGTCACGGTGTTTGCGGCGGTGCACCTGTCGAGCCAGGCGGACGCGGATTTGCGCGCCTTCGAGGCGTTCGTGCGCAAGGAGCCATTGGTGCGCGAATGCTGGATGCTCTCGGGCGAGGTTGATTTCATCCTCAAATGCGTTGCGCCCGACATGGCGACGTTCCAGGATTTCGTCACCCACCTGACCGCAGCGCCGCATGTGCGCAACGTGCGCACGTCGCTGGTGCTGCATAACTCGAAATATGAGGCGGCGGTGCCACTGGAAGTGAAGGGGCGGGGGTAGCTCCCCACCGTTAGTGAGCCCTCGAGCGGTGCCGCATACTCCACCTCGCCCCGCTTGCGGGGAGAGGTCGGAATTCAAGCGAAGCTTGAATTCCGGGTGAGGGGGGCTCTCCACGAGTCCGTCCCTAACCGTCTTCGCTGAAGCAGCCCCTCACCCCAACCCTCTCCCCGCGAAGGGCGGGGAGAGGGAGAAGGAGAAGGAGAGTTCAGCGCTTCTTGCCGATCAACGCGTCCAAACTCCATGGCCCGCCGCCGGCGCAGGCGAGATAGAGGCAGGAGAAGCAGTACATGATTGCGAGGTTGCCGTTGTTGAGCAACGGGATAAAGCCGCGCGGAAAATGCCCGATGAAATAGGCGAATGCCATCTCGCCGCAGAGGATGAAGGCGGCCACGCGCGAGAACAGGCCGAGGATCAACAGCCCGCCGAATACGAATTCGACCACGGCCGCATCCCAGAACAGCGAGAACATCTCGACCTTGTCGAACGGCGCCACGAGGGGGAATTTGAAGATCTTGGCGACGCCGAACTGGAACAGCGACAGCCCGACGATGATGCGGAAGATGCTGAGAACATAGGGCTCGCCGGAGCGGAGCAACTGGTTGAATTTCTCCATGGTCTTGCCCCTCACGCCTTCTTCATGCCGGCGTCGACGCTCCAGGGGCCACCGCCCGCGGTCGACAGATAGAGACAGACGAAGCAGTAGATGATGGCGAGCGAGCCGCCGTTGATCAGCGGGAAGAAGCTGCGCGGCGCGTGCACCATGAAATAGCCCACCGCCATCTCGCCGGAGACGATGAAGGCGACTGCTTGCGTGAACAGGCCGAGGATCAGCAGCGCTCCGCCGACCAGCTCTATGATTCCGGCCAGACCCAGCAGCGAGAACAGCGTGATCCCGGCATAGGCTGCGACCGGTGGCCAGCCGAGCAATTTACCCATGCCATGTTCGATGATCATCAATCCCATGATGATGCGCAGCACGCTCAACGCGCGCGGGGCCCATGCGGCCAGTGTTTCGGTCATGAATTGCGTCCCCAGAGATGTTTACTCCCGGGGCCATTGGTATCGCGTCAGGCGAGGCGCGGAAAGCAGACCTGACAATAAAATCTGAGGGCTTTTCGCACAGCAGCAACGGAATAAGGCGAAAGGCGAAGTGTTCAGCCGGCTCATACGCAAAAGAAAAGGGCCGGAACTCTCCGGCCCTCATCGAACGGAAGCGGCGAGCGCCGCCTGAAGTGATCCGCGGTCAGTCCGCCTTGCCCCTGCGCAGCGCGTCGAGGCTCCAGGGACCTGCGCCGGCAAAGACGAAGTACAAAAATACGAAGCAATAGACCGCCGCCAGCTCGCCGCCGTTCAGGACGGGATAAAAGCCCCTGCCGGCATGCACCATGAAATAGGCCACCGCCGTGAAGCCGCAGAGGATGAAGGCGACCGGTCGCGTGAACAGGCCGACGGTGAAGAGGAAGCCGCCGACCAGCTCGATCATGCCGCCGACGCCGGCGAGCGAGGAGAGCTGGACGTTGGCGAAATTGGGAACGACGGGAAAGCCGAGGATTTTCCCGGTGCCGTGCTGCAGCAGGCTCAAGCCGACATAGATGCGAAGGATGCTGAGCACGCTGAATGCAGCGCGCGGCGTGGCGATTGTGTTGTCCATTTCTGCCCCTGGATAATTATGGTCCATAATCATATCTCGGCGTCTACTGGGCGTTCCGCCCGGTTCCAATTCACAAAGCCCGGCTTTCGGCTCACAAAGATGTCAGTGCAGAGTGATCGCGAACGAAAAAGCCGCGCTTAACGCGCGGCTTTCGCGAGATGCCCGCTATCCGTAGTCAGCGCCACTCGACCTTGGTGATTTCGTAGGCCTTGCCGCCGCCCGGCGTATTGACCTCGACGGCAGCGCCCTTCTTTTTACCGATCAGCGCGCGCGCGAGCGGCGAGCTGATGGAGATCTTGCCCTTCTTGATGTCGGCCTCGACGTCGCCGACGATCTGGTAGACGGCCTTCTTCTCGGTATCCTCGTCGACCAGCGTCACGGTTGCGCCGAACTTGATGGTATCGCCGGACAGTTTCGAGATGTCGATGATGTCAGCGCGCGCGAGCTTGTCCTCGAGCTCGTTGATGCGGCCCTCATTGTGGGACTGCTCTTCCTTCGCGGCGTGATACTCCGCATTCTCCGAAAGGTCGCCATGCGAACGCGCTTCGGCGATCTGCTCGATGATGCGCGGGCGATCCACCGACTGGCGATGCTTCAGTTCGTCGGTCAGTGCGGCGTGGCCGGCAACGGTCATCGGAACCTTTTCAACCATCTTCTTTGTCCTTCAACCGCGCGCGCCCTTTTGAGCATGGCACGCGCGAGACGCTTGCAGATCAGGCTTTGGTGGCTTCGAATGAAAGCCATTTGGCCCATTAATTCCGGGCCCTAAAGGAGGGTCGGGACAACCTTCATACGGGGCGCGGTGAGTTCCAGCCTACTGGCTCAATTACCGATCATTTGGCCGGGGCTTTGCCGCCGGCCAGTGATCAGCTCTCGGAAAAGTAACTCTGCAATGTGCGAACCTCAAGGTCCCCGCCGAGATAGGCACGGATTCCCTTGGCAGCCGCCACGGCACCGGAAAGAGTGGTGTAATATGGCACTTTATGCAAGAGGGCAGCGCGCCGCAATGAGCGGCTGTCCGCCAGCGCCTGCGGCCCCTCGGTGGTGTTGAAGACCAGTTGCACGTCGCCATTGGTAATGGCGTCCACGATGTGGGGCCGGCCCTCCAGCACCTTGTTTACTTTTTCAGCAGGCACGCCCGCCTCGCTCAGGAAGCGCTGCGTGCCCGAGGTCGCCATCACCTTGAAGCCGAGCGAGGACAACAGTCGCACCGCGTCGGTGACGCGGCCCTTGTCGATCTCGCGCACCGAGACGAACACCGTGCCCTTGCGCGGCACGCGGGTGCCGCCGCCGAGCTGGCTCTTGGCAAAGGCCACCTCGAAGGAGCGGTCGAGGCCCATGACCTCGCCGGTCGAGCGCATTTCCGGGCCGAGCACGGTGTCGACGCCGGGGAAGCGGGCGAACGGGAACACCGATTCCTTGACGCCGACATGTTTCAGCGCGCGCTTCTTCAGGCCGAAATCGGCGAGCTTCTCGCCGGCCATGATGCGGGCGGCGATCTTGGCGACCGGCGTGCCGATCACCTTGGCTACGAACGGCACCGTGCGCGAGGCGCGCGGATTGACCTCGAGCACATAGATCTCGCCGTCCTTGATGGCGTATTGCACGTTCATCAGCCCGACCACGTCGAGGCCGAGCGCTAGGTCGCGGGTCTGCCGCTCCAGCTTCTCGATCATGTCGGCGTCCAGCGAATGCGGCGGCAGCGAGCAGGCGGAGTCGCCGGAATGGATGCCGGCTTCCTCGATATGCTCCATGATGCCGACGATGAAGGTGTCCTTGCCGTCGCAGAGGCAGTCGACGTCGATCTCGGTGGCGTCGGAGAGATAGCGGTCGAACAACAGCGGGTTCTTGCCGAGCACGGTGTTGATCTGCCCGGTCTTGTCGTTTGGATAGCGCGCCTTGACGTCGGCCGGCACCAGCTCGGGCAGCGTGCCGAGCAGATAATCGGAAAGCTGGTTATCCTCGCGGATGATCTGCATGGCGCGGCCGCCCAGCACATAGGACGGGCGCACCACCAGCGGCAGGCCGAGATCGGCGGCGACCAGGCGGGCCTGCTCGACCGAATAGGCGATGCCGTTCTTGGGCTGCTTCAGATGCAGCTTGTCGAGCACGCGCTTGAAGCGGTCGCGGTCTTCGGCAAGGTCGATCGCCTCCGGCGAGGTGCCGAGGATCGGCACGTTTGCCGCTTCCAGCGGGTGCGCAAGCTTCAGCGGCGTCTGGCCGCCGAACTGCACGATCACGCCATGCAGCGTGCCGTTCTTGCGCTCGGTGTCGACGATCTCGAGCACGTCCTCGGCCGTCAACGGCTCGAAATAAAGCCGATCCGCGGTGTCGTAATCGGTCGACACCGTTTCCGGATTGCAGTTGATCATGATGGTTTCATAGCCAGCGTCATGCAGCGCAAAGCAGGCATGGCAGCAGCAATAGTCGAACTCGATGCCCTGGCCGATTCGGTTCGGCCCGCCGCCGAGGATGATGACCTTCTTCTTGTCCGACGGTGCGCTCTCGTCGGCGGTAATGCCTGCAAACGGCGCCTCATAGGTCGAATACATATAGGCGGTGGGAGAGGCGAACTCCGCCGCGCAAGTGTCGATGCGCTTGAATACCGGCCGCACGCCGAGCGCATGGCGTTTTGCCGTGATGTTGGCCTCGGTGGTCTGCGCCAGCACCGCAAGCCGCGCGTCGGAAAAGCCCATGGCCTTGAGCGAGCGCATGCCGAAGGCGTTGTTCGGCAGGCCGTGCTTGCGGACCTTGTCCTCCATCTCGACGATGCCGCGCATCTCGCTGAGGAACCACGGATCGATCTTGCAGGAATTGAAGATGTCCTCGTTGGACCAGCCGAGCCGCATCGCCTGCGCCACCTGCAACAGCCGGTTCGGCGTCGGTATGCCCAATGCCGCGCGGATCGCGTTCTTGTCGTCGCCGTGGCCAAGGCCCTCGATCTCGATCTCGTCGAGGCCGGTTAAGCCCGTCTCAAGCCCGCGCAGGGCCTTCTGTAGGCTCTCCTGGAAGGTGCGGCCGATCGCCATGACCTCGCCGACCGATTTCATCGAGGTGGTCAGCGTGGAGGAGGCGCCTGGGAATTTCTCGAACGCAAAGCGCGGGATCTTGGTGACGACGTAGTCGATGGTCGGCTCGAACGACGCCGGTGTTGCGCCGCCGGTGATGTCGTTGGCGATCTCGTCCAGCGTGTAGCCGATCGCGAGTTTTGCGGCGACCTTGGCGATCGGGAAGCCGGTCGCCTTCGAAGCCAATGCCGACGAACGGGAAACACGCGGGTTCATCTCGATGACGACCATGCGGCCGTCGACCGGATTGATGCCGAACTGCACGTTGGAGCCGCCGGTCTCCACGCCGATCTCGCGCAACACCGCGAGCGAGGCGTCACGCATGATCTGGTATTCCTTGTCGGTCAAGGTCAGCGCCGGCGCGACCGTGATGGAGTCGCCGGTGTGCACGCCCATCGGATCGAAGTTCTCGATCGAGCAGACGATGATGCAATTGTCGTGTCTGTCGCGCACCACCTCCATCTCGAACTCTTTCCAGCCGAGAACGGATTCCTCGATCAGGACTTCGTTGGTGGGGGACGCATCGAGCCCGCGCTCGATGATGTCCAGGAATTCTTCCTTGTTGTAGGCGATACCGCCGCCGGTGCCGCCCATGGTGAAGGAGGGGCGGATGATCGCAGGCAAGCCGATCTCGGACAGCGCCATCAGCGCTTCGCCGAGCGCATGTTCCTGGTAGCGCTTGCGGCGCTCGTTCTCGCCGAGCGTCCACTGCCGCTCCAGCTCCTCCAATGCGGCCCCCGACAGCTTCTCGCGTTCGGCGTGGTATTTGTCGCGATAGGATTTCTTCAGCGCCGAGGCGTTGGCGAGCTTCGATCTCGGGGTCTGCAGCCCGATCTTCTCCATGGCATTGCGGAAGAGCTGGCGATCTTCCGCCTTGTCGATCGCGTCCGCCGTGGCGCCGATCATCTCGACGTCGAACTTTTCCAGCGTGCCCTGCCGGCGCAGCGACAGCGCGCAGTTCAGCGCGGTCTGCCCGCCCATGGTCGGCAAGAGCGCAAAGCCGCCGGGAATGACGTGGCGTTCTTTTTCAATGATCTTGGCGACAATTTCGGGCGTGATCGGCTCGATATAGGTCGCGTCCGCCAGCTCCGGATCGGTCATGATCGTGGCCGGATTGGAGTTGACCAGGACGACCCGATATCCCTCTTCCTTCAGCGCCTTCACCGCTTGCGTGCCCGAATAGTCGAATTCGCAGGCCTGGCCGATCACGATGGGGCCGGCGCCGATGATCAGGATGGTGGAGATGTCGGTTCGTTTGGGCATCAGCTCTCAACAGAGGTTGATTCGGGCACAAAAAAAGGGCGCGCATTCCGCGCGTCCCCTTGGCCAATGCGGGAGGGAACCCCTCGCGCGCGGGCCGTCTTTAGACCAGATTCCGGAGCCGTGTAACCCCCAAAAAGGGGCCATCAACCGTGATTTTCCAGCAATTCCTGGCGCGGGCCCAGTCCGTCTTCGCTTTCGCTGCGCTCCAGCTACGCCGGACACACTTGCACCGCCGGCCTAGCGTGGCTGCGCCGCGCGTAGCCCGTCAGGGCGAAGCGTGGAGACCCGGCCTGGACTTGAACCAGGATAAAGAGCCTTGCACAGCTCTTGCGTGGACGTTCCGCCACCGGGCCAAGGCGATCTTGGCCGATCGCGCAGGCGAGGGACAATCGCTTCCGCCGGTTAACCCTAATTCGTCCGGATTGTGAGCGGATGGTGGGCCACGAACGTCATCCGCCAGGGATTATGGCCGATATTCTGGCCCGCGCGCGAAGCAGTGAATCCCGCTGCCGTCAATTTGGCCACCATCTCCGCCTCGCTATAGCGCGTGAGCCCGACCTTGGCGCGCAATTGCCGGTAGTCGGACAGCGCGGTCGAGACCAGCCCGATCAGCGCATCCCTGAGGAAGCCGTGTTGGGCCGCGAAGCGCAACAGCGCGATCACATCGGTGCCCATGCCGACTTCGGGGCGCAGGATGTCGCCAAGCACGAGCCGGCCTGCGGGCTTCAGGATCCGGCGGATGTTCAAAAGCGCCGCATCCAGCTCCTGCGGCGTCATGTATTGCGCGACCGAGTTCATCACCACGAGATCGATCGAGCGCTCATGCATCTTGCGCACGTCCTCCAGCGAGCGCACCCGGATTTTGATCATCGGCGCAAAGCGGGCGATCAGCCGGCCGCGCACGCCGGGCGCAGGCTCGGCGAGGATCAGCATGCCGCAGGCGTCAGCGACCTTCGCCGCCGACAGCGCCTCGCCGCAGGAATAGTCCAGCACGACCGCATCTTTCGAGGCGATGTAGCCGATGATGTCCCGCGCGATTACCTCGAAATGCAGGTCGCGATGCTTTTTGCTCGCATAGATCGTATGCGTGGAATCGTAATAATCGATCCAGTCTTCCATAGCCTTCAATGGTCCGGAAAAGCGCGGTTCCTGCGTCAGGAACTGCCGTTCGAATGCTGCGTTAACGGGTCCGAGAACCCCTGTCCATTGTCCGGTTCCTAACAGGAAGGCATGACGTGAGCAAAGCCAGCAACAAGTCTGATAGAACCTCCCCCGATCTCGATACCCCGACGGACCTGTCCCCGGACGGCGTGAACAAGATTTCCAAGGCCCTCAACACGCTGCTGGCGGACGCCTTCGCGCTCTACCTGAAGACCAAGAATTTCCACTGGCACGTCTCGGGCCGGCATTTCCACGATTATCATCTGATGCTGGACGAGCAGTCGGATGCGATCTTCGCGACCACCGACCAGCTTGCCGAGCGCGTCCGCAAGCTCGGCGGCGCGACCGTCAAGTCGATCGGCCAGGTCGCGAAGCTGCAGACCATCAAGGACAATGACGAGGATTATGTCCCGCCGCGCGAAATGCTGCGCGAATTGATGGAAGACAACAAGCACATGGCAGCGGCCATGCGCAAGGCACACAAGATCTGCGACGATCAGGAGGATTCCGGCACCGCGGGCCTGCTCGAGACCTTCATCGACGAGACGGAGCGGCGCACCTGGTTCCTGTTCGAAGCCAGCCGCCAGGAAGGCAGCAACGCGGCGTAAGAGCCGGACGACCAGATGTATCGAACGCCGGCGCCGCAGCGCCGGCGTTGCGTCAACGGCTACTGGGCCGACAACCCCACCGTCGTTTGCGCCTTCACGATGGGCGGCGGATTCCATTTGCCGGTCAGCGCTTCCGACTTAGGACTGTAGAGGCGCATGGTCAGGTTGAAGGCGCCCTTCGGAGCCGGAAGCCAGTTGGCTTCCTTGTCGTTGCCCGGGCTCTCGTTCTGGAAATACAGATCAAGCGAGCCATCGGCATTGTATTTGAACGGCATCCAACTACTGACGGCGAAACGATTCAGCGTGTTGCCGACCTGGAATCCCTCCGGATCGTACAGGGTGATCGACCAGAACGCGTTGACCGGCGGAGTAGCGCCCTTCTCGAACGTGATGGTGTATTTGTTGGCGCCATCCAGCGGCTTTCCGGATTCATCGCCAAGATCTAGCGGATAGATGGCGTCCTCCGGCAGATTGGCGCCGAGCCCCACCTGCGCGACGATGGCGCGCTTCAGATAGTAGTTGCCATAGACACCCATCGTGTCGGTGTTCATCGACCAGCCGTTCGCAACCCGCGCCAGCGTCGGTACCTTCCAGGCCATCAGCTTCTGCCCGTCCTGCGGCGCCGTCTCCACTGCGCGTTGCAGGACAGGATCGAGCTTGCCGATGTCAAAACTCTTGCCGGGCTCGATGCCGATCCTCTTCATCTGCGCGATGATCGGCCAGTCGGTGATATGCGGCGGGTGAAGCTTCAGCAACTCGACCGCATGGGCGAAATACACGCCGGCCGACATGTTATCGACCTGCACCTTTGGCGGCGTCTTCATGTCGACGCTTGGGTCCAGCCTGAATTCGACCGGCCTGGGCGTTTTGCCGTACTCGGAAAGCAGGGTGACCTTGTAGCCCGCCTGGATCTTGTGAACCGCATCATAATCCGGCGGACCGTCCGTCTTGGTCCGGCCGATCACCCAAACATAGGGCGTGGGCGCCTCGATCCGCAGCGTGTCCTTTGGAAGCTTGAACTCGTCGGCAAATCTCTCGCGCAAATCCGGCCGCCAGCCGGCGGGCGCCACCAGGAAGGTCCCGGCCTTGGTGCCCGTCGTTCGCCAGCCCGGCGACGCAAACACATCGCTCCACATGTCGAGCATCGGCAGCAGGTAATAGCGTCCACCGGTATCCGGAACCGTGATGACGACCGGCTCCTTGGTCATGTCGAGCCACGAGACCGAATAAAGAGTATCGAAGTTGGGTCGCACGACGCCTTTGAAGTCCGCCGGCGGGTATTCGGGCACGTTGACGAAGGTGTTCATCGGTCCCCTGAAATCGGTGGTGCCGTTGGTGAATTGCTTGCGGGACACGTCCATCGACATGATGGAGTAGAAGTAAACATAGGCGTCCACCGCGATCGCGTGCGCCTCCTGCTCGGTGATGGCCGGTGCTGTTTGGGCCAAAGCCGAAGGCACTGCCGCAGCGCCCAGACAGAGCGACAAGGTCAGCGTTAGAATTCCGCGAAGCATGTCGAATCCTCCTGTTCCGATGTGTACTGTCGTGATGGGTGGTCCGGTCCGGAGCGCCTTTCTCACTGCCGGAGGCTTTCCGGCTTCGAAACTCGGTCGCTGGAGCGCGAGCGGTCGCGCATAAACAACGCAAAGCCCGTTGCAGAAACGCCGCATGGCGTCTGCAATGTCGAGGCTGGGCTGTCAGAATAGGTGCGCTGGAGCTAACCGTAGAAGAGCGGCTTTTCGGCTTTCTCCGCAGGACCGATGCTAGCACAGGCGGAAAATTGGAACCAGTCGTGGCCGTGCTGTCATCTCGTCGCACCATGGATTGTAGGTGGTTTCGCGCTTTTTTTTGGCGATCTCGCACCGCGTCGCGACGCGTCAGTCGCGCTTCCACAATTTCACCAGCGGCCCGTCCGCGCCCATCACCGGATCGGTCGGCGGCAGCTTCACTTGCGGGATCGTCTTCAACGCCTTCGCATGATTTTCCGGCGTCGCCCGCTGCAGATCCATCTGCGGCCCCGGCGGATAGGCGCCGACCACGGAAAAATCCTGGCTCGCGGACAGGCACTGATGCCCGGTGCCTACAGGCAGGATCGCGACATCGCCGGCTGCAATCTCCAGCTCCTTGCCGCGGTCGCCGCCGAACCGCACGCGCGCGCGTCCGCGCGCGACGCCCAGCACCTCATGCACCGTCGCATGATAGTGCAGGAAATTGTAGACGCCGTTGCGCCACATGTCGCCCCAACCATTGGCGCGGAAGAGCGTTTCGATGGTGCGTTCGGGATGACCGCCCTCGAACGCGACCGCGCCCTTGTAGACCAAAAACGGCATCGGATTGTTGGGCACGAGGCCATCGTCCTCGAAGACGATCGCAATCGGCTCGATATCGGCGCTGACAATGGACATGACGTGATCCTCCTCACGAAAATCAGGTGCGGATCAACACAGCCACCAACCCTTGCGTTCCACACCCGCTAAATCTGAAACTTCATCACCTCATCCTTGAACTTCAGCCCATGGCCGGGCCGCTCCGGGGCGGTGATCATGCCGTCCTTGATCGCGGGCGGATCGACCCAGAGATCGTCGATCAGCCCCATATTCTCGCACCAGATCCCGT
>Ga0210410_10001926_pt1 | contig 18964 bp, 10 predicted proteins | sample IncBWC4MmetaG_FD_161058 | JGI IMG/M metagenome (GOLD analysis project Ga0210410, IMG submission 161058) | Forest soil microbial communities from Barre Woods Harvard Forest LTER site, Petersham, Massachusetts, United States - Inc-BW-C-4-M | ecosystem: Environmental > Terrestrial > Soil >... | reverse complement strand
CCGGGAATTTGGAAAATCGAATATCCGAGAATGAACGCGCTGAAAACCCAGCCCATGGTCTGAGTACTGAAAGAAAATTCGTCCTGAATAAATTTTCCGGCGATGCTGAGGTTCAGGCGGTCGAGATAAGTGAGCATCAGGACGAGCGTGAGCCAGGACATGATGATCCAGCGGATGCGGGTAACGGGCTTTGAAATTTCGGATTGATTGGCCATGGGCAAATTATTTTGCGCGAATGTTCGGAAGCATTGTGGCGCAACCGGGGCGATTTCGGGCGGAAATTCTTGGGGGGGAGAATTCAAAGGCTCTCAACGCAGAAACGCTGAGGAAACGGAGAGGACTGAGATGGAATGATGTATTGGAGTGTTTCGCGCCGGTAAGTCTTTTATTTGCATGCACATTGATACCAGATCGCTGTAAGTCCTTTATTTGCATACACATCGTTAACGACCCCCAGGGGTGGGGGTAAGCTATTTTTCTGGGAGGGCTGTTAAGTCATTGACAGAATTGGACTTCAGGTTTGGAGCGTATGTTATGTTAAGTTGCATGTGCAACATGTAGTGCTAGTTTCCGGGATTCGAGTTTCATCTCGAGCTGCGGGCAGGCGTTGAAAAAAAATTCAACGGTCAGAATTTTTCCGCCTATGGGCATCGGTGGGGTACTCAATACGAGGCGATCGCCTTCAATCTTGATGCCGCGAATCTGGTCGGTGCCTCACGGCCATCGCGGAAGATGCGAGCGGCATACTACCAGAGCCATTATGATTTTGCCTCTGAAATTTTTTACGAGTAAGGAAGTTTTGGCGCGCTTGCGATAAACTGAAGCGCAAGTGGGGCTGTAGCTCAGATGGATAGAGCAGCAGTTTCCTAAACTGCTTGTCGGGAGTTCGACTCTCCCCAGCCCCACCAGATCACCGAGTTGGTTCGTTCGGAGATTTCACCGGCGCGACTCTGATCGACGCGCGGACGAGTCCCGGATAATTTCAGTGCGTAGTGAGTATCGAATGGGAATTCCCAGGGCCGCCCGGATGCGGCAATGATACCCAGCCCGTCCAAGGACCCGGCATTTGACCGTTCGGTGAGCTAGCGAGCAGGCCGTCCGAAGTGTTGAGGTAAACGTCTCCCGATGCGACTACTGTATTTGCGGCTGCTCCACCTGCGACTCCACCATTTCCCGCGACGCCGACCATCACCAGCGTGTCAGATCCCCCGCCTTCTCTCATCACGGCAATGTTATGGATTTTTCCCGCAATCTGCGACCAGCCGGTGAACGTGCTTGCGAGCCTATCACATTGAAAAATCCGATCGTCGTTGGTGAGACCGAATATGTGGGCGAGCCCAGCCGAGTTGAGGATCACCGCAACCTGTCTAAAAGGCGCCGGGGCTTGTAACTGAGTCCAACTCGACCAAGCGGTACCGACAAACGGATCGGTTAGGTTGAATACAAGTTGCTGACGGTAGTAAAACGCGCCAGCGCTGTTGACGCCGTAGAGTTGAATGAGTCCGTCGGGCGCGGAGACCGCCGCGATTTGACTTAACGAGCCATCGATCGACTTCCACGGTGTCCATGAGTCTGTGGCCGGCAGAGGCTGTGCGAGCTGTAGGGAGGGGTCTCGATCGCCTCCCAATATCTGATGGCGAGTAAAGATATTGCCGAGCGGATTCGTGCCGAATACTTGCAGCGTGCCGTCACGATTGCGAGCAACCGCAATGGAATTTAACTGTCCGTCCATCTGCGCCATGAGTGACCAGCGGCTGCTATCGCCGGGAGCTAGTTGCCAGCGGTGGAAAATGCCGCCAGTCCGGCCGATGCCGAAAATTTCGAGTCGACCGTCGAAGTTGGCCAGCACTGACACGGACTGTAAGGCGCCATCGATACCTGTCCATTGAGAAAAACTCGGATTGATGCCGCTGGGGTTCGGATTCAGAGTGCCTTCGAATATTTCACTCCCATTGACCACGAAGACATCCATCGGCTTGAAGATCAAGTTAGTCGTTAGCGACACCACTGCACCAACCGGTAGAGCGGGAGCCTCCAACTGATCGAGAACGGCGCCGGCTATCTCCCAACTGGTGCCTTGCATAACCTGCTTCACCGCAATCGAAAAATCGACTTGTGGGAAAATCGCGGTGTGCCCCCGCCAATACAGTATGTCGTCGTCAGGATATGCTTTCCCTAGAAGCGGCCACGAAAGAAATGCTCGATTGGGCCCTGGTGTCAGGTAAAAAACGCCACCGCGTTCGCCAACTTCGACGCGCGCGGGAATGGGCAACTTAAAATTGTAGCAGGCACCGTGCCCGGAGATCGGTCCGCTGTAATCGGGCAGATCGTCAGGATTGTCGATCGAGACATCGCAGTACGGCGCTAGCTTGGTTTGGATCAGCCGATTGGCTTCCATTATGTGCTGTAGCAAGAGGTCAGTGGGAAACCCTGCTTTCGCGTTGACCGCGTACGCAATCGGTCCCACCGTGTTCAAGGCAAACCCAATTTTGTCGATAGCGGCCTTGGTGGTGACCGCACCAATCTGCGCTTGCGCGTCTGTTACACACTTATCGCTGGAAATCGCGAACGCCTGAAGATTGTCCGGCGTCAGGGTATTAATGTTCTGGAAAGTATCGACCGCATTGGCGGCGCAAGAAGAGTTCCAAGCGGCGGCGAGACCATCCAGCTCGGCAATGATCTGCGTTTTCGTCTGAGTGATAAGGGCTTGCAACTGGGACAGGTCGCTCGGCTTATTTAAGATGAGCGTATAGGCTTGGCTGGCGTAGTTGAAGAAGTCTGTGTACTGCGCGTGCGCCGGCGGCGCCACGACGGTCATTGTCATCACGACCGCGAAAAGCAATGCGAGCTTGGCGCTGGGCCGTCCGGACCTAAATCTACTGCGGCGTAGCGTCGAGTAAGATTGATCAACCAAATTCCGGGCGATTGATGGTGACGGATTAACGCGCACGTTGAACTCTCCTCGGTGAAGTGTGGCGTTCCTTGTCGGGTTCCGATTACTCGTGCAGGATTTCCAATTGACGACGATTTACGTATAAATATGTATATATTAAGTAGCCTCACTGTACAACAGTTCCATCCCGTTCTTAACCCAGAAAGTTTTCGCCGCCCGGGAAAGAGGCCAGCCTTTGCGCGTTTGGCGATGATACTATCTCGCTCGGTTGGAAATATTCGCGAGGGGTGACGGATTATGCGTCGACGGATTTGGGTTTTGGTTTTTGCGGCGGCGATTTTCATGGCGGGATTTTCTGGGGCGGTGTGCGCTCAGGGAAACGGGTTGGTGGCGAGCGACTACCAGAAACTGCGGTCGGTGGGGCAGGCCGAAATTTCGCCGGACGGGAAATTAATTGCGTACACGATTGTGCGATATGACCGGCCGGGGCGTCCGTGGGGACAAATTTGGGTGATGGATGTGGCGTCTAAGAAATCGGTGCGGATTGGCGCGGAGAATGAGGGGTCGGGCGGGGCGGTGTGGTCACCGGATGGAAGGTGGATCGCTTACATGGGCGCAGCTGAAGGGAAGCAGGGATTGGCGATGGTGCGTGCGGACGGAACGGGCGCAACATTCTTGGCGCCGGTGATGGACACGAATGCGCCGCTGCCTTCGACGGGCGCGAGCGTGACGTGGTCGCCGGACGGGAAACAGATTGCGTTTATTTCGGCGACGCCGGGGCCGGAAACAAAAGACGCGAGCGGTGATCCGATGGTGATTACGCGCTACATGTATAAGCCGGACGCGGGCGAGGGAAATTCCCATTTCAATGACAATCGGCGGCTGCACATTTTTGTGGTGGATGTTGCCACGAAGCGCGTGCGTCAACTGACGGATGGGACTGCTTACGAGCATTCGATTGACTGGTCACCGAATGGCGATGAAATTGTTTATCTTTCCGATCCTTCGCCGAACGCGGATCAGTTTTTTAATTACGATATTTTTGCGATCAAAGTGAGCGACGGAACTGTTCGCAGGATTACGGCGACGGAAAATGCGGAGTATTCGCCGAAGTGGTCGCCCGACGGAAAAATGATTGCGTATTCGGCGACGAAGCGTGGGCTGACGGATCGCGAAACTACGATGGAGGATACGCACGTTTGGGTGGTGAATGCGGACGGGACGAATCGGCACGAAGTTGGGACGATGGATAATCGGCAGGGAACGCCGCAGTGGTCGGCGGATGGTAGCGCGGTTTATTTTACGGCGCAGGAGCGCGGGAGTGTGAGGCTGTATCGGCAGGCGCTGACGGAATTCGCGCCGGAAGTGGTTGTGCATGATCGAGGATCGGTTGGATCGTTTTCTATGGCGAAGAATGGCAACGTCGCCTGCGCATTCACGACTCCGGCGGATATGGCTGAGCTTTATTTGCCGTTTACGGTCGTGGACACGAATGGTAAGGCGATGATTTATTCGCACAATGGCAAATCGTCGATTCAGCTCACAGATTTAAATACGGATTTGCTAAAAGGAAAGCCGATTGCGGACGTGGAATCCTTCACGTTCACCAGCAACGACAACAAATACCAAGTGGAAGCGTTTCTGGTGAAGCCGCTGGGGATGACGGCGACGTCGAAGCATCCGTTGATTGTGAATATTCACGGCGGGCCGCACGGACAAAATGGCCCGGCGTTTAATTTTAAGGATCAAGTTTACGCGGCGCACGGTTGGGCGGTGCTGCATGTGAATTATCGCGGCTCGACGGGATATGGACAGGCGTTTGCGGACGCGGTGTTCGGCGATCAGGACGGCAACGAAGGGCAGGATGTCTTGTACGGAGTTTCGGCGGCGCTGCGAAGATATTTGTGGCTGGACCGCGAGCGCATGGGAATTGAAGGCGTCAGCTACGGCGGCCAGTTGACGGATTGGCTGATTACGCAGACGCGAATGTTTCGCGCGGCGATTCCGATTGCGGGGATTTCAAACTTGATCAGCTACAACTACATGACTTATTACAACCAGTACGAGCAAATGGAGTTCGGGCAGTTGCCGCATCAAGGCGATTTTATGAATTTGATGTGGGAACGCTCGGCGCTGAAACATGTGGCGGCGGTGGCGACTCCGGTAATGTTGATGCACGGGGAGAATGATGCGGACGTGCCGATCGCCGAAGCGGAACAATATTATGTGGCGCTGAAGGATGTGGGCGTGGACACGATTTTTGTGAGATATCCGCGCGAGGGACATGGCATTCGGGAGTCGGGGCACACAGTGGATAGTATTTTGCGATGCATTGCTTGGTATGAGAAATATTTCGCTCGAGTGACTGGGGAGAATCCTTCGGCGGCGGTGCCGTAGGGCGAGTTGGGCAAGTTTTTCTGCGAGGAAAACATGAAACGCGTTTTGATGATGGTGGTTTTGTGTCTGCCGGCGGTGCTGGTGTTGGCTGGAGGGAAACAGCCGCGCTTGAAGGACTCCGCGGCGGCGAGCGCGGGAAACATCAGCGATCCGTTCGCGACTGGCTGGATGCTGGTGGATACGAACGGCGACGGAATTGCGGATGCGGTGGTGGGGAAGATTGTTGTGCCGGACAAATCGTCGGCTGCGGAGAATGCTGCGGCGGCGAATTTTGCTGCGCGGGTTGCGTACGGATCGACGGGGCTGACATTGCCGATCGTGATTACCGCGCCGGAGAATCTGAATTCAAAAAATGTTGATGAGCCGCGAATATGGATTGGCAAGGCTGGCCCGAATGGGATGGGCGAGCAGACCAAATCCTTGGCCGGCGCGCTTGAAAAAGGGCAGGGCGGAATTTTTGTTTCCGGTGGGAATCTTGCGGTATTGGGCGCGGATGACGCGGGGTTGGAAGCAGCGGCGGATGCTTATGCGGCGCGCGCGCCGTATCAGTGGAAAGTGCCGGGTGATAAATTTTCCGCGATTGCGGACGCGGTGAATGCGGCCGGGCACGGAAGTGGTTCGCTACTGCAGGGTTTGATTTATGCGCACGGCGAGCAGGGAGTTTTAAGAGCGGTCGTTCGCGCGGAATTTCCTGTGACTGCGGCTGAACTCGCGACTGCGTTTGATGGCGGACATCTTGCGGCGGTGCGCGAGATTGTCGTGCTGACGGGCGGGACATCCGTGACGGCTGCGAATCCGAAGCCTATGCCGGCGACGGCTGCGCCTTCCGCGAATGCGGCGAATGCAACTGCGGCTGAAAATTCTGCACCGGGTGCTGCGGGAGATTCCGGCGCGAGTGGCGGGGCGGGGGGAGATGCGGGCGGGGCTGGCGGCGCGGGCGCGGCGATGCCTGCTACGAAATTAGATTTGGCGACGCTTTACACGAGCCGCGGATTATTTACAGGCAGCGCGCGAATGCCGGTGCCTTCGTCTTCGGACGCGCACCTTTATATTTCCGCGGGCGCGGCGGGCGTGGCGATGGCGAATTTCGCGGCGCGCATGGGAATGGAAGCGACGGGAATCACTTTGCCGATTGCGTCGCCGGCTGCGGAAGCGAATGCGCGTCAGGTGCGTGCGCAGGCGGTGATTGCGGGCGATTCCGCGCTGGCGCAGGAAGCGGAACGAAAGTTGCGCGCGGGCGATACGGTGGCAGCGCAAGCGGAAACACCGCTGGCGGCGGGCGTGGGAGAAATTCGCGCGGTGGATGAAGCGTTTGGGCGGCGCGGCGCGATTCTGGTTCGCGGTGATGATGCGGGTGCAGCGAGTGCGCTGGAACTTCTTTCCGGGCATTTTCCAAATATCTGGGAGACGGGCAAACAATATGCGTCGCTGGAGGAAATTCGCTACGACCTTCACCGATTTTTTTCGCTGCGCTCGGGCGCGGGGCAGGCGTCGGCCGCGCTCTATCATTTAGATCAGTGGATGAAAGAAATTAAAATCGCAGGAAACGCCGCCGCGCCGAAAATAAGCAATGTGAAGGCCGAAGTGTATGTCGATCTCGCCGACCCGAAGCTTGCTGGATTTCTCCGCGAGCAGATTCAGCGGGAATTAAATGTTTCTGGCGTGGAGGTGAAAGCGGAAAGTCTGCGCGCTGGGACGCGTTGCTGCGATAAAGATCCGAATCTGCATTTTGAGCAGCCGGGATTTCCATTTCATCAAGCGGCGCCGACTTTCGTGGAGGATTTTACGATTCCGTGGGAAGGGAATCGTTTGCTGGATGCGGTGAAGAAAGTTGCCGCGGAGGTGAAGCCGAATCAGAGCGTGCGATTGGTGGCGCGCGTGAGTGAGGGGCCGGAGGAGCGGCATGCGCTGCAAGTGCAAATTGAGGACATGCTGGTGAAGGCAGGCGCAGATCAGGCGCAGACGAGCGTGGAAATACTGTGCGCGTTCAAACAGGGGTATAGCTGGTTGATGGACGAGATTGCTCCGGCGCTGAAAGGCAAGAGCCTGGGTAGTATCGAGATTGGATTTGCGAAGGACGTGGACACGAGCGGCGAGCGCGCGATGTTTTCGCCGGCGCGATGGGTGCAGGAACTTTATCCTGTGGATGAAATGCTGGCGAAAACGCTAAGCATGCCGCTGGAAAAAATCACACTGAACGAATTTGATGCGCCAGCGGGCGGGCCGACCTATCGAGTTCGCGCGATGGGAGCGGATGGAAAAGAAATATTACGACGCGAGTTCAAAGTCACTACGGCGATGCAGCCTTATAGCGGCGTGATGAAAACGTACGAGCAAGTGGAAGTGGAAACGGGGTGGGTGAAGCTGGAAGCGGGTTCGCGGACGATTCTGAATCAGCGCATTAGGACGGACATCGAAGAATATTGGGACAAATATCAAAATGTTGTGCTGCCGAAGGTCTATCACTTTGTGATGGCGCAGGCGCACGGCGATTTGCGCCAGGAATTTGCTCCGCCATTTGACACTTTGAAATTGGATATTCATTTGAGCGAACCGGATTATTCGCTGGGGCTGGACAAGGAGCGCATTTCGACGCTGGAGGCGATTCAGGAAGACACTTTTTATTCCACCGATACTTTCATGAACATGATGGGCGATTTAGAAACGGGAAGGCCCATCAATTATATCGGCCGCGTGATTCCGATTGTGCACGCGTCGGAAGATGGAAAAGACGGGCGCGTTCATGTGGAATTTTACGGAAAGGTCGCCGCGAATCCGGTGGTGCGATTGAGTTGGACGGATGCCAGCGGGAAACATCAGGAGCGTGAGAGGAATATGCCGGTGCTGGGCGGCGACATGATGCCGCGGTTAATTCAGGCGCGCGTGAAGCGTGGAGAAAATTCCATCGAAGGTTTGACGTGGACGCTGCCCGCGGATTTTATGCAGGACAAATATGAGGAGTGGTTGAAAGTGGAAGGGCAGGATCAGGTTGACCGGTCGATTTTTTCGGTGGAGCAGGCGGAAGGCGAGTTGCACTGGCTTGCGCAAATGCACGAAGCTGGTTTGTACGGCGATGAGCTGGCTTATCCGCACCTGAAGCAGATGGCCATGGAGTTTGAGCTGCCGCCGACATTGACGGCGAAAGAAAATGCGCCGGCGGAACGAGCGTATGTAAGCTGGATAGTTCCCGCGCCGAAGACGCCGCGTCCGATGATAACGGATTACGCAGGGAAAATTACGAGGACGCCGATCGTGCAATGGGACGAGCCGATTAGTCCGCATGAAAACGCGGAAATTCTGGCGCGGCTTTCGACTTTTCCCGGCGTCAACGTTTATTGGATGGGGCGGAGTTACCTTGGAAATAATTTGTGGGCGGCCGACGTGATGCTGCCGTCGCCTTCCGCGCTGCGGTCTTGGGCAAAGGAATCTACGCTGAAGGCGGCGATTATTTATTCCGGGCGGCAACACGCCAACGAAGTTTCCAGCACCAGTCACATTGACAAGCTGGGCGAAGATTTAGTTACGAATTCAGAGTCGAGAGAATTGCTGAAAAAGGTGAATGTTGTTTTGCATCCGATTGACAACACGGATGGCGCGCAACTTTCCGTGGACCTGGTGAAAATTACTCCGGACAATTTATTGCATCCCGGTTATCACGGTTCGCTGAGCGCGGATGTTTCCGCAGGACAAGCTGAGACTGATCCGGTGTATCCGGAATCGCGGACTCGGAAGCGACTGATTGATGCCTGGCTGCCGGACGCGTTCTTAAATCCGCATGGATATCCTTCGCACGAATGGGTGCAGCCATTTTCGGAATACACCGGCTGGGTGCAAAGCCGTGAAAGCGCGAATTCCGGACGCGCGTGGTGGATTCCGCGCGGATGGTTCACAAGCCTGGGCTATCTGCGCGACGCGGATCATCCTTACAGCATGAAAATTTCTTACGCGTTGCGTGATCAGATCGTAGAAGCCGAACGCAACGTGCCGGGACTGTTGCCGCTGGAGACGCGGATGAATGATCGATACGAACGATTTGGTCAACGATGGCAACCGCGCGATATGTTTCAGCCAATTGTGAATGGAATTCGGATTTATATGTCGCTGAAGGGAACTGCGGGACGCGGCGGCGCTGCAGCGGGTGGAGCTGCTGGAGCAGGTGCGGCGGCTCCGGGAAGTGGCGGCGTGGGCGGACTTTCTCCGGACATTACCTGGGACGCGGGATATACCGAGGCGCCGGACGAGACGGCGCATGGCGATTATTTGAAACTGCTCGCGTCCGCGGGACTGGCGTTTGATTATGTGCATTTGAAATATTTGGCGCAAGGAAAATTGCGGATTACCAGAACCGAACGCGAAGTGCCGGGCGGCGTGCAATGGAGAGTGGAGCGCGCGAGGCCGATATTGCCGAACGGCGTGGAGCCCGAGAAGAGTGCGACGCCGGATCGGTAACGCGGGCGGGTCGCGGACGCCGCCCTACGAACGCGATTCCGACGCGCGTTCGCCACGCGCCAAGAGTGTTTGGAGGATTGCGGGAATTTCAAATACCGCGCGATTGGGCATTTTTTCTGTGTTTTTGCTGAGCGCGGCTAGACGACCCGGCTGCAGCAATTCGCGCATGGCGGGGACAATCTTCCGGAAATTATCCACCACAATTCCAACTTCTTTTTCGCGAACCCATTGCGCGTTGTAACGTTCCTGCGGAAGCGTCCACGCATTGCATTCGACGATTACCGGCAGGCGCATCAAGATTGCTTCGCTTAAACTTCCGGGGCCGGGCTTGCCGATGAAAAAATCTGAGAGATGCATGTAGTAAAAAATGCGCTTGGTAAATCCTTCCACGAAAATCGGGAACCGAGCTTTAAGGGCGCGCAAACTTGCGGCCAACTTTTCATTTTTTCCGCAAATTAGAATTAGCTGCATGTTCAAGTCGGATTCGCTCAGCCGTTCCACAATTTGCGTCATAACTTTGGAACCCTGGCCGCCGAACATTACCAGGCCAGTCGGCAGATCCGGCTTCAGTCCGAGGGCTGTGCGTTCGGCAGCGCGGTCCACGGTAATCGGCTCGTAAAATCGCGGATTGACGATCATGCCGGAAACCTGGAACACGCGATCCGGCGCGTGTCCGAGCGCCAGAGCTTGTTCCACCGCGCGATCCGACCCGCAGATGAAATCCTGCTTCTGTTTCTCAAGCCAGAATCGCGGAGGGAAATTCGCGATGTCCGTAAGAATTGTGACGAAGGGTCTACCGGGGCACGCCAGCGCGAAACTTTCGTAAAGCGCGCGATTGAAATGCGGCACCAGGGAGACGACCATATCCGGAGAAGATTCGCGCCATCGTTTTTCCAACGCGCGCACCGTGGGCCGGTGATATGCCGCGAGGATCGTCTGCAACATTCGCAGCAACGCAGTGGCGCCCAGCGTCATGCCGGACTTCAACACCCCGTTGTAACAATCCTGAATGCGCACGCCGAAAATTTTCTTAATGACGTCGAGCTGATCGAGCGCTTCCTGCAGGTTAAATAAATCAATCGTCCAGGGAAGTTTTTGCAACTCAATGGCGGTTTGGAGCGCGGTCGCGGCGCTGCGATGACCGCCCCCGGCGTCGAAGAAGACGAATTCGATGCGTTTCTGATCGACTGGCATTGAAGTGGCTTCACGCGAAGCCAGCCGAATTCTCGCACAAGTCTTAGCAAGGCAAGTGCCGTTTGCGCGCGGCGATCTGAGGAAAACTTTTGAAGTTTGTCCAAATGGTCATAAGTCCTTATTAATCAGAAGATTACGCGGATGTCACGGGAGAGTAATGCGAGAGTGTTACAACTTTTTCATGAAGTGCGACATGCATGTGCACTCCTACAACTCCGGAGCGTGTACCTCTCCGGTATTGCGGGCGTTCTGCCGCGAAAGTTACAGCGATCCCGCGGAAGTTTACGAGACTTTGCAACGCCGCGGAATGGATTTAATCACGCTGACGGATCACGACTCGATTGACGGCTGCGATTCGCTGCGGCGGAACCCGAATTTTTTCGCGAGCGAAGAAGTGACCTGCACGATGCCCAGCGGAACCATCGCGCACATCGGCGTTTACGATTTGAACGAGCGGCAACACATTGAAATTCAGCGGCGACGGAATGATCTGGTTTCTCTGCTGATTTATCTTACCGAGCATCGCCTCTTTTTCAGTATCAATCACGTTTTTTCAAATTTGACGGGCCGGCGCGCGAAAGAAGATTTCCGCTGGTTCAACGAATATTTTCCGGCGGTGGAAACACGGAACGCGGGAATTGCCGGCGTGGCGAACCGGCAAGCGGTGCGGTTCGCGGCGCGCACGAAAAAAATCGCGATTGGCGGAAGCGACGCGCACACGCTTGAGTCCGCGGGAGTTGCGTTCACGGAAGTGCGCGGCGCGCGAAACAAGGACGAATTCTTTCAAGGATTGCAGCATGGCGCTGGACGAGTGCGCGGCGAAGCAGGATCTTTCGCGCGGCTGACTTCGGATGTTGCGCGCGTTGCACAAGAAATGATGCGCGAGGAGCGATGGACAACAATTCTGGCTCCGCTGGCGCTGCTGATTCCCGTTGTCGTGTTGGGCCACTGCGTCGCCGAGCAATTTTTCGCGCAGCGCTGGGCTCGACGTGTAATTCCCGCACCGCAAAGCCGTGACCGCTGGTCGCTTATCGCAACGCCGGTGGATTCGGCAGAGGAGCCGGCATGAGCGCAGCGCGAGCTGTCTGGGGATATATTGATACACGCGATCAGGATTTGATGCGCAGAATAAATCGGTGGCGCGCGCCGCGATGGGTGCGTCTGTGGATGGTATACGCCACGCGCTGCGGGGACGGTTGGCTGTGGTACGCGCTGGGAGTCGCGTTGGTTATTTTCGGCGGACCGCAACGCGTAGCCGCGATTGGCTCGGCAATTCTTTCGGTGGCGATTGGCACGTTGATATTTATGCTGGTGAAACGCGCCAGCCGCAGAAAGCGTCCGTGCCAGTTGGAACCGCATTGTTGGTCAACGGTTTTGCCGCCGGATCAATTTTCGTTTCCATCGGGACATTCGATTACGGCATTTGCAATTGCGATGACGGTGGGATCGTTCTATCCGCAATTCCAGGAATGCCTGCTGGTTTGCGCGGTGAGCATCGCCATCAGCCGCGTGGTGCTGGGAATGCATTTTCTTAGTGATGTGATTGTGGGCTCGTCAATCGGAGCGCTGCTGGGATACGGCTGCTTCCGATTATTTGCATGAGGATCACTTTCTTCGATCTGCGCCGAATTATCCGCAAAAGTTACACGCGGTTTCAGCGAGCACCGCGGCGCAACTCACCACGGAATCCAAATCCGCCCATTCGATTGCCTCGTGCGCGCCGGCTCCGGTTGCTCCGTAGTTAACTGTTTCCATTCCAGCGGCGGCGAAAAGCGCGGCGTCCATCCAGAAAGCGACGCCGGCTTCTTGGGGAGCGCGTCCATGAATCTTTTTCGCAGCATCGCGTACACATTCGGCGATGCGCGCTTCGCGCGGACAGACCAGCGGCGGACGATCGAGCAATAATTTAACGGTGGCTTCTTCGCCGACGGCTGCAATTACTCCGCGAATTTCATCGAGCACTTGCGCAGTGGTTTCGCCGGGAAGGGTGCGGCGCTCGATCTCCAACGTGCAACTTGGCGCGTAGGTGCTAAGTCCTGCGCCGCCGTGAACGGTGGCGCAATGTTGGGAAGCGGCGCCGACCAGCGGATGAGTTCGCGCGCGAAGAGTTGTACGGTCAAATTCGTCGAGCGCGGCGATGATGCGTCCCATGCGCGCGACGGCGCTTACTCCCAAATCCCAACGGCTGCCATGTGCGGCGCGGCCTTCCGTACTAATTTCTACCCACACGAATCCTTTGTGGCCGAGAATCAAACGGCCTTCGCTTGGTTCGGTGACCACGCATGCGTCGGCTTTATGGTGAGCAACGAAATGTTGCGCGCCGATGCTGGCGTATTCCTCGTCGGCGACGAGCGCGGCCATAACGGTGCCGGAGAGTTTTTCTCTTGCGAGCTTCGCCATCGCGCACAAAATCGCCGCAGCGCCGCCTTTCATGTCATAGCTTCCGCGGCCGTAAACTTTGTTGCCTTCGACGCGCGGATCGAATGGAGGGATGGTCATGCCCAAGGTGCTGACGGTATCGATGTGCGCGCAAAGAACGAGCGTTGGCGCGGCGGCGGTGCCGACACGCGCGATTGCGTTTGGCCTTCCGGGCGCAGCTTCTTCCAGCCAACTTTCGATGCCACGCTGCTTGAACCAATCGCGAATTACAGCAGCGATTTGCGCTTCGCCGGCGCCTTCGTCTGGCGCGAGATCGGGATTTACGGATGGAGTTGAGATCAGGAGTTGAAGCGTTTCCAAAACGGATGCGCGTTCAAGTGGGTCGTGAGCTGGCATAATCGTTTTGCGCGAGGCGCAGACTTGAGCCCGCCGCGCAATCCGTGGAGAGAGTAACGCAAATACTGTATCCTGCGGAATAGTGAAAGCATCGAATCGCGTAGTGCTTGTTCTTCACGCAGTCGAATGGAATCTGGGTACGGAGTAGAATAGAACCATGGCAAAAGCGACATTTGCAGAAGGATGTTTCTGGGGCGTGGAAGCCAACTTTCGGAAAACGCCGGGAGTGATTTCCGCGGTGTCGGGATATACCGGCGGAAAAACTGAAAATCCGAGCTACGAAGATGTTTGCTCGGGCCGCACCGGGCATGCGGAAGCGGTGGAGGTGGATTTTGATCCGGCGAAAGTCAGTTACGAAGACCTGCTGAAAATATTCTGGGCGAGTCACGATCCGACCACACCGAACCGGCAAGGGCCGGACGTGGGGACGCAGTATCGCAGCGCGATTTTCTTTCATGACGCCGCGCAGGAAGCAGCGGCGCGTGCGTCAAAGGAAGCGCTGGAGAAATCCGGACGGTTGAAGCGGCCAATTGTGACCGAAATTGTTGCGGCAGGGCCGTTTTATCGCGCTGAGGAATATCACCAGAAATATTTCGCGAAGCACGGACTGCACGGCTGCGGAATTTGAACCGGTTCCGCCGTGATAGACCACAGGCGATCCGGCACCACACGCTCGCTACCGATTGCACCCCGACGTAGTATGAAATACCGTGTTTTGAATAAGTTGCGGGGAGTAGGTGCCCAGGGAAGAACCTCCGATTTCCTGCCGTGATTGTTGAATGGTATCGTACAATTTAGATCGTCTATGGCTGCGGTTATGAATAGTAGCGCCTTTACATTCGGTCTTCTGCGCCTCCTTCGGGCTGCGCTCGGGACAATACGCTATTGCCTGAAGCCGGTGGCTGTCTGGTTAGTGCTTGCCCTTTTTTGCGGGACCGTGACGGCTCGCGTGGGCGCGCAGAATCCTTCAGCGAGTTCTCTTGGGCCCGGCATGCCATTTGCGATTGCTGACTTCGACGGTGACCTTCTTCCGGACTTAATCAGAGTTCAATCCGGGTCAAACAGCTCAGGCAGTACTAATTATTGGATCCAACTTCAGCTTTCAGCGGCAGGCAATCAATCGATTCGACTAGTGGCGCCCGCAGGCGGGCTGGTGATCGCGGCGCGCGACGTGAATGGAGATCATACAATTGATTTGGTTTTGGCCACTGTCTGGTCGAGGCGGCCGGTCGCGATATTCCTTAACGACGGCCGCGGTAATTTTTCTCGCGTTGAGCCAACTGCTTTCTCTGATGTGTTCAGAGAATCCACAACTAGTTTGAGCTCCGGCCTATTTTTGACAACAGATGCTGTTGGCGTTCCTACGCAGGCCCGCTCGAACGCTTGCCAGGAACGATACGTGCGGGATGACGTCAGCTTGCAATCGGACGCAGTTTCGCGTTCGCGCATTGGATTTTTTTTCAATTCATTTCTAGTTTCCAACGCAGGGCGCGCCCCGCCTTTTGAATTTCCCCACCAGTAAGGACACAGGCTTTTCACAAGTGAATTTGCGCTCGGGCTACTTTATTCCATCAACAGAGCGATATTCACCCGGCGACTTATGCCATAGCTCATTTGCAATTTTGCGGTTGTACGCGAGGTTACGCAATGAAATGCACGAAATTAGGAGTTCTTATTGTTGCCGCTGCAGCGGCGATTTTTCTCGGAGGCTGCGGCAAGGCAAACGGGGACCCTGTAGCGGAGGCTCCCCCACACTCGCAGGTTGAGCATGAGCAAGATGGAAGCGTGGTTCAGGTCGACCATCCCGAACAGTTTCCTCTGGCGACGGCAACTGCGCGCAGCACGCAATCGGCGCTGGTTGTGACCGGACTCGTGGCTCCGGATGTTTCCCGGAACGTGCCGGTTATTTCACTTGCCTCGGGACGCGTCGTTTCAATTAACGCCCGGCTTGGTGACACCGTGAAGAAGGGGCAAGTATTGTTGAGCGTGCGGAGCACGGATGTTTCGGGGAGCTATTCTGATTATCGAAAGGCTGTGGCCGACGAAATATTGGCGCGGACACAACTGGAACGGTCGAAAGGTCTTTATGATCACGGCGCAATTTCGCTGAACGATCTTCAGGTAGCGCAGGATGCCGAAGACAAAGCCAAAGTTGATGTGGAAACGACGGCGGAACATATCCGGTTGCTTGGAAATGACCCTGACAAGCCGAACGCCATCGTGGATATCGTTGCGCCTGTTTCCGGAGTGATCACCGATCAGCAGGTCACAAATGCCGCTGGAGTACAGGCGCTCGGCACAAACCCTTTCACAATTTCGGATCTGTCCTCAGTGTGGGTTGTCTGCGATGTCTTCGAGAACGATCTGGCCAATGTCCGCATGGGAGATACCGCGGAAATTCACTTGAATGCGTATCCGACACAAGTTTTCCACGGCAGGGTGAGCAACATCGGCGCAGTCCTTGATCCGAACCTGCACACCGCGAAGGTCAGAATCGAAGTCACCAATCCGGGGCTAATGCGCCTGGGCATGTTTGTTACCGCCACGTTTCGTGGTCAGAAGCAGGAAGTTCACACCGTAATTCCCGCAACCGCGATTCTGCATCTGCACGATCGCGATTGGGTCTTCGTTGCCGCGGGAGATAAGAAGTTTCAACGTGTGGAAATCAAGAGTGGAGAGACGCTCCCCGGAAATCTGCAAGAGGTTGTGTCGGGCCTTAAGCCCGGCTTGCAAGTTGTTCAAAATGCGCTGGTGCTCCAGAACACGGTGGACCAATAAATGATTCAGAAACTTGTCGACTTTGCGCTCGAGAACCGTTTTCTTGTGCTGATCGCCGCACTCGTCCTGTTCGGTTGGGGAGCAATCTCACTCCATCAACTTCCTGTCGAAGCCTATCCCGACGTGGCTGACAACTACGTCGAAATCATCACGCAGTGGCCGGGAATTTCCGCCGAGCAGATCGAGCAGCAGGTCACTATCCCGCTCGAAATTGTGATGAACGGTGTTCCACACGTAGTTCACTTGCGATCATTTTCTCTTTTTGGGCTTTCCGACCTGAAGTTGATTTTCGATGATGACGAGACTAACGCCTGGAACCGGGAACGAGTGCTGGAGAGACTGTCGCAAGTCACCATGCCGCCCGGCGTTGTACCGCAGATGGGCACCGACTGGAGCCCGGTCGGACAAATCTATTTCTACACGCTACGCAGCACGAATCCCCAGTACGACGTGATGGAGCTCAAATCGCTTGAAGATTGGGTGGTGGAAAAGAACTTCAAAGCCGTCCCGGATATTGTGGATGTTGCGAGCTTCGGCGGCCCCACCCGCGAGTATCAGGTGCGTGTTGATCCCAATAAGTTAATTTCGTATGGGCTAAGCCTTGCACAGGTGGAGCAGCAGCTAACCAACAACAACGCGAACGCCGGCGGCAGCTTCATCGAAAGCGGACTACAGCAGGTCAACATCCGAGAGGTCGGACTATTCCAGAGCGTTCAGGACATCGAAAACACAGTCTTGACCACGAAGAGCGGCACACCTCTGAAAGTGAAAGATATCGCCGTGGTCGCGCAGGGGCCGAAAATTCGCCTTGGCCAGTTTGCGCGTGCCATACATCGCGAAGACGGAAAAATCATCGATAACGGCGATGTAATTTCCGGCATCGTGCTTTTGAGGAAGGGTGCAAACGCGGACGAAGCCCTCAGGGGAATCCACAAAAAAGTTGAAGAACTGAATGACCATATCCTGCCGACAGGCGTCAAAGTGGTTCCGTTCATAGACCGCAGCACACTGTTGCATTTCACAACGCAGACCGTGTTTGAGAATCTGACCAAAGGAATGATTCTCGTCGCGATCATCCTGTTTCTATTTCTGGGCAACGTCCGCGGAGCAATTATAGTCACGCTAACAATTCCGTTTGCGCTTCTGTTTGCCGCGACGGGTCTGAGCATAAAAGGAATTCCCGCGAACTTACTTTCGCTGGGCGCGCTGGATTTCGGAATGGTGGTCGATGGCGCGGTGGTGATGGTCGAAAATATTGTCCGGCACATGAGCCAGCGCCAAAACGGAAACAGTCCGCGAACGGTGATGCAGGCAATTAGTGATGCCGCACATGAAGTGCAGCGGCCGGTGTTCTACGCGATCGCCATCATCATCACGGCGTATATGCCGATTTTCACGCTGCAGCGTGTGGAGGGGCGGTTATTCAAGCCGATGGCCTGGACGGTGGCATTTGCTCTTCTCGGCGCGCTGGTATTTTCTATGTTGATCGCGCCGGTCCTTTCCAGTTTCTTTTTCAGCAAGGGCGTGAAGGAATGGCACAACCCCATAATGGAGTTCCTGAAGAGAAAGTATCGCGTCACCGCGAAATGGGCTATCGAACATCGCCTGATCACCGTGGGCGTGGCGCTTTTGAGTCTGGCGTTGGCTGTTTATCTTGCCGTGGGCGGAGTGATCGGTTCTGAATTCTTGCCGCATTTGGATGAAGGCGCGCTGTGGGTGCGTGGAACACTTGCGTCCAGCACCGGGCCAACGGAAGGAATCCGGCTTTCCAATCAAGCTCGCGTACTTCTGTGCTCATTTCCCGAAGTGCCGCAATGCACCAGCCAGGTAGGGCGTCCGGACGATGGGACGGATACAACCGGCTTCTTCAACACCGAATACTTCGTGGATTTGAAACCGAAGGAGCAGTGGCGGCCTGTGTTCCACGAAAATAAAGATGAAGTGATCGCCGCGATGAATCGTGAGCTTCAGAAAATTCCCGGAGTAGACTGGGGATTCTCTCAGCCCATTGAAGACAACATGGAAGAGGCGGTCAGCGGGGTGAAGGGCGAACTTGCTACGAAAGTTTACGGCGATGATTTGAAAGTGCTTGAGCAGAAAGCCGATCAGATCGTAAATGTAATGCGCCAGATTCCGGGGATCGAGGACCTGGGAGTATTTCGCGCACTGGGCCAACCCAACATAAACTTTCAGGTCGACCGTCAGCAGGCCGCGCGCTATCAAATTAATGTAGCGGATATTCAGGACGCCATCCAAACTGCCGTCGGGGGCACCGCCCTCACTCAGGTGCTGCAAGGTGAAGCTCGATACGATGTGGTCCTTCGGTATCTTCCGCAATATCGTGACACGATGGAGGCCCTTGAAAATATTCGCTTGCTGTCCCCATCCGGCGAAAGAGTTTCACTCGCGCAACTGTGCAAAATCGAAGAAAAGGATGGTGGATCGGAAATTTATCGCGAAGGGAATCAGCGGTACGTT
>Ga0210410_10001925_pt1 | contig 18973 bp, 15 predicted proteins | sample IncBWC4MmetaG_FD_161058 | JGI IMG/M metagenome (GOLD analysis project Ga0210410, IMG submission 161058) | Forest soil microbial communities from Barre Woods Harvard Forest LTER site, Petersham, Massachusetts, United States - Inc-BW-C-4-M | ecosystem: Environmental > Terrestrial > Soil >... | reverse complement strand
AGCAAATTTAGTGATGTCCGCCGAGCCCACCAAGTCCGCCACCAAGCCCACCAATTCCGCCGCCTAGTCCGCCGCCGAGACCACCACCGACTCCACCCATGGCACCACCGACACCGCCGCCCAAGCCACCGCTCATCATCATCTGACTTGGTGCCTGAATCGCATTCATAGGCGCCTGGGTTTGGTTAGAAGTTTGCTGAATGTTTTGAGTCGTTGATCTTGCGACTGAAGTCGGGCTCTTGGTCTGGCCCACTACCTTTTGCTGCGTGCTCGAAACTTTCCGCCGGGTCGAGCTGCGCGTCGTGCTTGCGGTTCGAGTGGCTGTCGTCTTCGGCGTTATCGATGTCGCCGTTTGAGAAAGAGACTGAAACAATGAGTCAGTACCGGGAACCGAAGGCACCTCCACTCCCCCGGGGATAGAAGGCGCAGACGGAAGGGAAGGTAGAGTCGGAAGAAGCGTTGGACCGGCGCCTACCGGCGCTGTTACCGTTGGGTTGCTCGGGCCAAGCGAGGTGGCGGGCTGAGAAAAATCCGAGGGCCCAGCATTTTTTTCCAAAGGAGCTTTGGCTTCGTCTCTCTTGGTCGATCCGGCTTCATTGTTAGCCAACTGATCGACCGGATTCAGCTGCGCACCAATGTCGATCTTTTCGGTGGAAAGCGGACGCTGATAAAGAAATTCGCTCGGCCAGGCGGCGGCCGCCCGCAAAAGTTCGCCGCCATTAAAAAAGTAAAACGCGCAGGCAAGTCCGCCAACCGAAGCGATCGTGACGAAGAATATATTCGCCCAGGTCGATCGACTGAGCTGGACGCCGCGTCTGAAAACACTTGTTTTCTTATCGACCGGGGCGGCAGAGGCCGGCGTTAAAGTTGCCGGCGACGAAAACAATTTTTCGCCAGGGGTTGAGAGCGCTTCGCGGAAATCGAGTTGGGGCATACCCTTTGCCGTCAGCCGGATAATACGGCCGACGGACGACATTTATACAGCACAAATTATTCCGGAGCAACATCGTAGGAGACCTCGAGAAAGGCTTTCAGAAAGTCCGGCCAAGTAGATTTTTTCCTTGGCAAAGTGGGTTCTTATGGCATAGGACACGCTCGGAAACGGTCTGTGTATCCTCTGAGCCCTAAAATCCTAATCGGCGCGGCGGTTTTGGCCGCAATCATATCGTCCGCGAACGCGAACCCTTTCCCGGCTTCTGGTCCAACGGTGCCCGGAACGCGCGCTCGTCTTCTTTTGGGTCAGGCAGCTGCTCCGGAGGGTGCGCCGTTCGCAGTGAAGCGGGCCATTTGGGCAGCGAACCAGCTTCATCGCAAGCCATACGTTTTTGGAGGCGGCCACAAATCATTTATTGATCGCGGTTACGATTGCTCGGGCACAGTTTCCTATGCCCTCGGCGCAGCTGGCTTGCTAAAATCGCCCATCAGTTCCACCGAGTTTCGCAACTTTGGCGAGCGCGGTCGCGGCAAATGGATCACTGTTTATGCACGCAATGGTCACACTTACGCCATCATCGCAGGCCTGCGATTGGACACGACGCCTTATTTGACAGCGCACGACCGATGGCAGCCGGGTTGGCAAGTGGCTGAGCGTGTACCGGCGAGTGGTTTCGAAGCGCGGCACCCGGTTGGGTTGTAAATCTTCGGGGGTAGCGCCAAGATCGATCCGGCAAAGGACCGATTCGCCGTGGCGAACAATACCAGATCGACATGCATCAGGCGCGATTTTGGTTTAGGCCGCGCCGAACTGCGCGAGCTCCATTCGTTAAAAACGCCTTCCGGTGTGCAGCGTTTGTTGGACGAGTTGCCTTATAATCTTGGTTACACCGCGCGTTCGCCGAAACATGTTTTGCAGGAACGAACCGCATCTTGTCTGGAAGGTGGAATTTTTGCCGCGGCCGCACTTCGCGTTCTCGGTTTCCCTCCGCTCATCTTCGATTTGGAAGCGGAGCAAGACACGGATCACGTAGTCGCGATTTTTAAACTGCGCGGACACTGGGGCGCGGTGGCGAAATCCAACTTTACCGGTTGTCGTTATCGCGAGCCGGTCTATCGCACGCTCCGCGAGCTGGCGATGAGCTATTTCAATATTTATTTCAATCTGCGTTTCGAGCGCACCCTGCGCCGCTACTCGCGTCCGGTGAACCTCGCCCGCTTCGACCATCTTAATTGGATGACAACCGACGAGCCGGTTTGGTTTATCGCCGAACATCTTTGCGAGATCCCGCACATTTCTCTGCTCACATCGAGAATGAAAAAAAATCTCACCCGCCTTGATCCACGCAGTGTTGCCGGCGAAATGGTCGGTCACCGAAAAAAATCGCGGCGATAGTTTCGTTATTTTGTCGAATCAATCTGGCGCCGGGGGGTCTTGAACAGTAAACAGCTGCATACCGGCAAAGTAAGATTGTAGATGAGGAAGATTACGACAAACCAGCCGTGGAAGCGCCCTTCGTTTTGAGAACGTTCCGGTCAGGCGGAACAGACTCGCGCCGCGGTCGCCGCTGCTTCCAATTCCAAAGGCGCATTCGGATAGCCGACGGTTGCGCATTGGAAAATGTAAGTCTGGAGAAATGGAAGGATTCCGCCGAGTCGTTGAAATTGTGCGGTGTGGACGAGTTCATGAGCAATCAGCGCGCGATCGCGCCAGGAGTCGGCGCGAACAAAAATTCCATTATCCAAGGCGAGACCGCGCGGCGCGGCGGTTAGAAAATGAATTGAAGCAGCCGCCGCCTTAAGCATGGGATGCGCCGGCACGGGAATCGCCTCGACCCGGAGCAAACGCACGCGCTCGGGATTTCGCACGCCGATCGCTTTGGCGTCAGCCAGTTCATTTTCTGAAAGCGGCACGCCCTCGGACAATACCCGCTGTTTTTGTGCCGCCGCCCAGTGGGCTGCGAGCGGAAGAAGCTCTTCCAACTGCTCGATGGTTGCTTGTCGATCCATGTGACTGATCAACAGCAAAATTCTAGCCGAACATGAAAAAATTCGCGTTGCTGAGAAGAACGTGAATCGGTCTGATCACGCCATGTCGAACTTAGTCTTGGTTTTGTCTTCTGGCGTTACTCAGCTGCCCGCAGCAATCATCACCAAGGCGTTTGTACCGATTTTAATTATCGGTACCGCCAAGAAGCATCATTATCGGCGGAATTATTCACGGCTCGCGTTAACTCGCGCGAATGCCGCCACGCGCCCTTACGGTCCGTAAGGTGACCAGAAGCCCAAGCCGGCTACGTCCGACAATGTGGCGTAGTCCGCTGGGGGCACCGTGGGAATGGTATCGACCGCTTGTGGGCCGTATGCGGTTCCCAGTAGGCTGTTGCCGCTGTTGTAGAGGAGCGAACCCTTCTTCAAGTAGTTCGTCCAATCAGTGACGGCAACTGTGTCGCCGGTGTGCCGGTTGGTTTCGATCGCATACTGGTCGCACGCTGAATCGATCATGCGCAGATCGTTCAAGATTCGGCTGGCTTGCGAGCGTTTGCGCGCCCGGAGGAATCCCGGGACGGCAATCGCGGCCAGCAATGCGATGATTGCCACCACGATCATGATTTCTACCAGCGTGAACCCGGCGTGTTTGGTTTGAAGTTTTCTAAACATAATTGCGTTTCTTTCTATTTATTAGTAGGCGAGCCGCGATAACAGGATCCTTCTCCTTTCTCACAACTCATTCCCTGCCACTCCCGTTAAACCGCGAATGACAGGAGAATGAATCGTCAGATTCGTTAAGGACCGTAAGGTGACCAGAAACCCACGCCGGCTACGTCCGACAGCGTGGTGTAGTCCGCTGGAGGCACCGTCGGTATGGTGTCGACTTTTTGTGGGCCGTAAGCAGTTCCCAGTAGGCTGTTGCCGTTGTTGTAGAGGAGCGAACCCTTCTTCAGGTAGTTCGTCCAATCAGTGACGGCAACTGTGTCACCGGTCTTTCGGTTGGTTTCGATCGCGTACTGGTCGCACGCTGAATCGATCATGCGCAGATCATTCAGGATACGGCTGGCTTGCGAGCGTTTGCGCGCCCGGAGAAACCCCGGGACGGCAATCGCTGCGAGTAACGCGATGATCGCTACAACGATCATGATTTCCACGAGGGTGAAGCCCGCGCGGCGTTTGTTGATGGCGTTTAACATGCTATTGCTTTCTATATTCTCTTGTTTGTTTGACTGCGCTCCGCGATATCGATCGCGAAGTGAGCTTTAATGAGCAGTGTTAATGCCAAACCCGGTGAAATCTGACCCGCGCGCCGGACGTTTCTTACTCGGGCTCGGCCACTTGATCTTCCTCGGGGTGTTTGTTTTACGTCTGTGGGCTCTGGTCCGCCTGACCCATTCACCCCTTCTGTTGCCGATCCGGGGCGACATGCATTTTTACAACAATTGGGCTCGAGCCATTCTTCATGGTCAGTTTGCCCAACATCTGGCCTTTTATGGATTGCCCGGCTACGCCTATCTCCTTGCGTTTCTTTACAAACTTTTTGGTGAAAACCCTTTCGTTCCCGGCGTGCTCCAGGCCGGACTCGATGCTGGCACCGCCGCAGTAATTTATCGGATCTGCCTCCGAATTTTTGCCTCAGTTAGATCGACATCTTCGACTTCAAGCCTCGCCCACCAGGCGAATGCACGATTGATCGGCTTATTCGCCGCATTCGGCTGGGCGCTTTGTGTTCCAGCCGAGGCTTATTCCATCGTCCTCATGCCCACCGCTTGGTTTGTCCTGGTATTTTGGTTTGTTGTTTGGCGAGTTATGCGAAACGACGAAGCCCCGAACGCAATGGAATGTTTCTTCGTCGCTCTGCTCATCGGTATTACGGCAACCGCGGTCGCGACAATTCTCGCAGTCGTCCCACTGCTTTTAGGGGCGTTGCTTTTAGGATTCAAAAACGGGCGTCAACTGTGGCGATCTTTAATTGCGCGGTGCGGTCTTTTGTTCGCTGGTCTCGCACTGGGAACGGCACCCTGCTGGATCCATAATTACTTCGTCGCCCACGACCCCGTTCTTCTCTCCGCGCATAGCGGCATCAACTTCTGGATCGGAAATAATCCCAAAGCTAATGGCTATCCGCGCTTCCCACCGGGGCTGAGGGCTGGTCAGGCCGCCATGCTTGAGGATTCGATCGCCCAAGCTGAAGTGGCCGCTGGTCGCTCGCTCAAGCACGCGGAAGTTTCCGCCCATTGGTCAGGAAAGGCTAAGACGTATGTCGCGAATCATTTCGTTGATTGGTTAAAACTCGACGCACGAAAGTTGCGCAACTTTTGGAGCGCATTTCAATATGACGACTTAAGCATAATCACTAGCCTGCGGGAACAGAGTGTCATTCTGCCGGGGCTTTCTTTTGGAATCGTCGCCGCGCTTGCGATTCCTGGAATCTTCCTCGGATACTGGCTTGCACCCCGATCGCGCTGGGTTCTCGGGGCAATCCTATTGTCAATGTTGGCGCTGCTCGGCGTTTTTATTACTGAACGCTACCGGCTTGTCGCGGTTCCGGGTTTGCTCATCTTCGCCGGATTCGGATTGTCGATGCTGTGGCAAGCCGTCGCCGCGCGCGAGCTAAAGACTGGAGCAATTTATCTCATCCTGGTGATTCCAGGGACAATGCTCGTCGCCTGGCCACAGCGCGATCCCTCGCTTTGGGCGCTCGACGCTTACAATTCAGGCTGGCAAGCACTGGAATCGAATAACCTGCCGCTGGCCGAGAAAAAACTCGCTACCGCATACGCTTACGTCCCGGACAACTCGGAAACTCTGTTCGCTTTGGGCAATTTGCGTCTCGCCCAAAATGATTCCGTCGCAGCGGAATCGTTTTATCGTGCCGTTCTGGATCTTGATCCGCAACATAAGGGCGCGTTCAACAACCTCGGGGTAATTGCTCTCGAAGCTTCTCAGTATAGCGACGCTGAAAACTGGTTTCGGCGAGCGGAAAATGTCGATCCACGCAACGCCAAAACACATTTTCTACTCGCAAAAACGTTGCTCGCAAAAAGTGATCGCCAGGCCGCTCGGAGCGAGATTGAGACGGCGATTGGACTCAATCCCGACCAACCCGAATTCAAAGCGCTTAAGCAACAGATCGAAAACTCGCCGTGATTCGACCGGACTTCTTGAAACGAGCGGAATGGACTGTGGGTCTTCTTCTTTCCGCGATGGTGATTTTTCTCCTCGCTGTCCGCGCCAGCCATGCCGGCGCACTTTGGCGCGACGAATGCGCGGTCGTGCAGCTGGCAGGAATGCCGTCGGTTTCAGATGTGCTCCGGAACTTTCAGCATGAAGCTTTCCCGCCGTTGTTTCCGCTGATCGTCCGAATTTACGCAATCGCCTTCGGCTCGAGCGACACTGTCTTACGCATTTTCGGCTTTTGCGTTGGCTGCTTACTCATCAGCGCATTTTGGATTAACTCACGCTTATTTCGGACTGACGTTCCCGTGGTCGGTCTTGCGTTGATGAGCTTAAACACAACCTTCTTCGTATGGGGAACAACGATGCGGGGTTACGGTCTCGGTAGCGCACTGATCGTGTTGATGTTCGGCTGCGTTGGCAGTCTGCTCGTCGCTTCGAATCCAAAACGCAACGTCATCGCGATGTTGGCCTGTCTTCTCGGTGTCCAAGTTCTACTCTACAATAGCGTTCTACTAATCGCACTCAGCGCCTCGGCCGTGGTCATCTCGCTTTTTCAGCGTCGTTTCAAAGATGCGCTCGTGATCGTCGTAATCTGTGCTTCCGCCATAGTTGCGCTTCTGCCCTATGTCCCTGCCTACTTACGCGCCCGAGATTGGAACATTGTGGTCCGCGGAGCGCCCACTTCTTACTCACTGTGGAAACATTTCGAAGTCGCTCTTGGCAATCCGGATTACAGCATACCATCACTTTGGTACGCCATCGTCGTCGGCTTACTTGGCTTATTTATTTTTCGAATCTACAAAGCTCGCGACGCGAAGTATGGCCAGCAGCAGCTGTTGATTTGGTTTGCCATCAGTGTCTGCGTGTTCAGTGTGACTGGTTGCTACTTATTTCTCCGAGTCCTCAGCTACACCACAAACGTTTGGTATTACCTTGCCTTTATGTGTGCCGGTGCAGCCGCATTGGATTTGATCGCCTCCAGTCTTTGCACAGCTGATTGGTTGCGGTTGTTTCGCCTGGGACTTGGATCGGCCGCGTTAATAGCAGCGCCTTTTGCCGACTGGTCAGCCATTATTGAACGCCAAACGAATGTGGACCTGGCAGCGCAAGCCGTCGCTACTCGTGCGGCAGCCAACGATTTGATTGTGGTCGTTCCCTGGCCGTTCGGGATTTCCTTTCAGCGTTATTACCGCGGCACGGCGTCTTGGGTCACGATTCCGAACATCTCCGACCACCGGGTCCATCGCTACGACCTGATCAAAGCGAAAATGATTTCTGTGCATCCGATCGATGACCTGACCGAAGCTGTTCGCACGACTTTGACTGGAGGAAACCGGGTTTGGTTTGTCGGTGGACTCAACCTTCCGCGCCCGGAGGAAGGTGCAATGGTCTTGCTACCAGCTCCAGCTTCTCGATTCAAATGGGACAACAGGGCCTATACAGATTCCTGGTCGCAGCAACTTAGTGTTTTTACAGTTGTGCACGCAAACAAAGTAGACTCGGTTCCTTTACCCCAGCGCGGATCTAGTCAAATCAGTGAGCTTGAGCAGACTTCACTGACGATGGTCGAAGGTTGGCACTAATCGAAGCCAATTAGTCTGCCGCAATCGGATTGTTTTGATCCAGTTCTCCGCCTTTTCGCACCAGCACCACAAAACTATTCGTTCTCCAAAGCAGGCGATAATTCTGATCGAACCATCTGACCCACAGGATGATTGGGGCGTTAGCGACAACGTTAGATTCCAAGCCACGACCACTGCTGGGTTATTCCGCTTAAGATCACCGATCACAATCCGGTTAACTCAATCCGCAAGCATCGGTAAAAACATCCGCGCGATCGTAGTTTAGGGTTGGCAAGATGGAGGCGTGGCTTCGTCACGGTGATGGACCAACACGTGCCCGCCGACGAATGATCGAATGGACCGTGCCTACGGTTTCCAGCCCTGAACGAGGACGAGCTCCAAGTTCTCGAACTCTTGGACCTGGAGGCGGGGAGACAACCCAATCGGGCCGGCACTGGTCGCGTGAACACGAAGAAAGTGTCCAACTTGCAGCGGCCAACCGAAATCATATGGAACGCCGTGCCAGCCCCCTACCGGATCCCGATAGATGGGCGGTTTCGCGGGAAGAACGGGAGGCGCCAAAGGGAAAGGAAGCGTGCCAGCAACAAAAACACGATGACCCGAGCGCAGGACCGTCTCGAGCTTGGCGAGAACGGGCTGAATCGGGTCTGCCATCTTGATCTCGCGCAGAACAAGGTCGTAGCGATGAAACCTATGATCTCTGATTGGAGGCAGGGTAACGACCTCCGCCGGGCCGCCATAGTAACGGCAGAGTGTGATCGCACATTCCCAGCGCGGGACTAAAATCACATCCCCTTCTTTCCCGAGCTGTTCAATCCGAGCTGCCAGTAAGTCAACATTCGTATGGCGGGTCGGCAGCTCGGTCCAGGCCGGAAGTCCGGCCAACGCAACAAATATGATCGCAATCGCCAGCCGAACGATCCTAAGCGAAGAAAGAGGGTGAACTTTCCCGGCAGATGGCCACACCCCGAAAATAACATCCAGCGTGCATGCGACAAACGCCACGAGAGTGATGTAATACCACGGCTGGGTGTAGTAGTTGAGGAGCTTGAGAAATCCTACATAACCAACTACGCCGACAACCGAACAAACTCCGGCGTAGAGAACCGCCGATGAAATGAAAGTGCTGCGGTCCGGTGCGGCGGTCGCATTAGGGGAAATCGGTCCTAGTTCACCCTTCTCGTGGTTACGAAGAAGTCGATGTCGCAGGGTGACGGCCGCCCGTACCAGCAGCAAGATCAAACCGGTGAAGAACAGCGCCACCCATAGCCAAATCGCCACTGAATCGGGCGAACCGATGACCTCGCATCCACGCGTCCAAAGCCATTTGAAATCGACGGGAAAATTCACCAAAAAGGACCATTCGTGCATCCGTCGCATCATCGGCACGTACGGTACCAACGAGACGGCGGCCAAAAGACCAATGGCCACAACAATACCCGCCGTCCGATAAGCTCGTCTCCGCCAAGCTACCGCTATTGCGCCGACCGAAATGGCGAGCAAAAGAACGGAGTTATAGTAGAGGCATTGCACGCTGAGCAGGGCCAGCGCCGCAGCTGCCATCACCCGCCCGACGGCCGGAGGGGATGGAGCATCCACCAGGCGCCAAAAACTTCGAAAGGTAAGCAGGATTAAGAAAATCCCCAACCCGTAGGCCCGGGCCGAGTCACCGTAACGAATCAGCATTGGATTTAATCCGATGAGGACGAGTGAAAGAACGGGCAGGCGCGCGCCTAACGAATGCGAATTAATCCATAAGACCGCAAGTATGCCGAGGCCCGTAAGGCAACCCAGTGTTCGCAAGGCCGCATCGTTATGGGATCCAAACAGCTCCAGCCACGACCTTAGAAGCAGGAAAAATAAAAAGGGGAACGAATCGTAATCGAGAGATCGCCACATCTCCCCAAACGAAGACAACGTGGCCAGGTTGGCACTGTTTGTTTCGTCACGCCAAAGTCCGCCAACGTGGGTTACGAACCGCAAGTGGAGAGCCACGGCCAGACAGGCCGCTATGGTTACGACAACCCATTCCAATCGCCCCAGGTAAGTCCAAAACAATGGCCTGAGGATTTCAATCCTGGATGACGAGGCCGAATTCGGCGTCCGGTTAGCTTGATCCCCTGCGCCACTGATCGGGGCAGGTGCGACGGGCGTCATCACTTTTTACAGCCGACGACCACCGCCTGGATCAATAAGTCGCGAATTCCAAAGGAATATTCGACCAAATTAAAGCCCGCTTGTTCGACTACGTTGCGTGCCTGGTCACGCGACTCGAGCAGGGAAATTTCTGGAGGATGTAAACGCAGCGGCCTAACATTATTGCCGCGAACGAAATCGAGGATGCCGTGAACAATCTTCAGAACGAAAACACTCGTGGCCCAACGATGCGGCCAGAAAATCACAACCTTTCCACCCGGTTTCACGGTGCGGCCCATTTCGCGGAGAATCTGAATAATTTGGTCGCGCGAGAAATGTTCAACGACTCCCAAATTGTAAGCGCCGTCAAAACTGGACTGCGGGAGACCGTCTAGATGAAGAATATCGCCATGCCATACCGCCTCGGCGCGGGGATTATTGCGACGATACGATTCCAAAGCTGGCAGTGAAATATCCACCGCGGTGATCCGCATCTCGCGCGACAGCTGCTCGTCCACCTGGCCCGATCCGCACCCGGCATGAAGAAGCCGCGCTCCTGGAACGAAATGCTTGTGGATGAAATGGTCTAAGTTGCGGCGGATGGCGAATCGCCGATAAATGGTTGCGATCACGGAATAGATGCGTCTACTCTTTTCCTGTCCCTTAGTCCAATAGGCATCCCAGCCCTGTGGATCTTGCAATGGCCGTTCGGCCTCGAGAACCGGCGGCAAAGGTGAAGAAACGAGAAAACTCTCCGGACGCCGGATACTGGCGATGTAAAGCCCAATCAACCGCGCAGCGCTCCGCAGCGTTTCAGACAAGGACATCTTGGAACTGCCGTACGTTCGCGCGGGCAAAGCGATCGGCACTTCCTCGATCGGGAATCCGTTTCGGTAAAGGACAAACAAGCTCTCAAAAAAGAACGAATATCCGTACGACCGAACCCGGTCGAAGAGCTCCTCGGGGATGGCGCCGAGTTGATATACACGCAAGGCGCCGGTGGCGTCGTGTGGCAAGTGCAGAAGGGTAACAGTGAGAAAATGTCCCAGATGCGTCAGCGAACGGCGCAGCGGATTCCATCCGGGAAGGCTGTGACGCTTCAAATAGCGCGACCCGATCGTCACTGACCGGCCGCTCGCCTCCGCGGCCTGCAAGAGTCTCAGCACGTCCGTCGGCTGGTGAGTAAAATCGCAATCCATCGTCACTAAAGTTTCATAACCTTCAGCGTAGGCGTAGCGGATGCCTTCATGATGAGCGCTCCCGATGCCGAGCTTGCCCGATCGATGGATGACCCGCACATGGGGGAATTCCTCCGACAAACGCTCGATAATCTCCCCGGTCCCGTCGGCCGAAGCGTCATCGCAAAAAAGAATGTCGGCCCCCAATTGAAGCGCGGTCAGCTCGCGACAAAGCCGCTCGACGTTCTCAGCTTCGTTGTAGGTCGGAATGAAAATGAGAAGATTAGGCCATTTCATGAGTCATTTCTGCTTCCCTCACGAGGTTGGCCACAAGGTTTCTGAAGTCGATGGTGGGCGACCATCCGGTCGCGGCCCGCAGCTTGTTCGAATCGCCTCGGAATGGGTGAGCAGCCCTCTTTAAGAGCCTCGGATCCAGTTGCACGTGACGTCGCCAATCGAGACCGACCGCATCGAAGGCAATCTCGGCAAATTCGCGCACCGTATGCACCTCACCCGACGCCACGACAAAGTCGCTCGGGTCCGCCAATTGCAGGATGCGGAACATCGCGTCCACGTAATCAGGCGCGTAACCCCAGTCGACGCGCGCTTCTATATCGCCAAGGACCAGTTTAAATGCGGGATGGCGTCGTGCACGCCACGCCCCACGCACGATTTTTTGCGAAAGGAACGACGGGTTGCGCAGAGCCGACTCGTGATTGAACAGGATTCCGCTCGCGGCGAAAACTCCTCGTTCGCGGCGAAACAGTTGGCAACACTGGATGCCGGCAGCCTTGGAGATTCCGTAGGCTGAGTTCGGGACAAAGGCGGTCTGCTCGTTCTGCCATTCCGTGACCGGCATCCCGAACACATGCGACGAGGCTGCATAAAATAGGCGCCCCTTGCCGCTTCGTTCAATGATTTGAAGGACGTTGAGCAAGCCGAGAACATGGACATCGAAACTGCGCCTCAGCACTTCGGCAGCGCAGTCGCTCACGGCCTCTTCAGTTGAATGATGAAACGCCGCCAGGTAGTAGACCTCATCCGGACGAAGGGTCTGTAAATTGTGTTCAACCGTTCCGCGATGTAAAATGTCGACAACCTCACAGTCGCACGCCGTGTCGGTTCCAGGATCGGCGCGCGTCCAACCGCGCACATTGTAATCGCGCGCTAGGAGAAAACGGGCGAGCAGACGGCCATCTTGACCGCCAGCGCCGATGATCAGGGCCGTTCGCATAGCGCTTCGGCTCCCACGACTTCAATCGCGGGCAAAGGGAAGATGAGTTTCCCTCCCCTCCGAAGGAATGCGCTTTCCCGCTGAATCAAGGTGTTGCGAAAATGCCATGGAAGCACCAGCAGGTAGTCTGGATTTCTCGCATGCGCTTCGCGCTCGGGGATGATAGGGATATTTGTGCCAGGGGTGAAACAATCGAATTTGTCCGGATTGACCTCCGCAATCGCGGGGAGCAAATCGGATTTGATCCCGCAATGTTGCAGCAGCACATTGCCTTTGGTCGACGCGCCATAACCGAGCACGATGGAGTTCTGCTCTTTTAGGGCGAGTAAGAGGCTGAGAAGTTTCTGCTTATGGACCGTCACCGCCGCTCCGAAAGCGCGATGCTGCGAACTCGTGCTCAGACCTTCAGCGGCTTCCGCGGCGAGCAACCCTTCGAGTTGTTTTGTGTTTTCCGATCGTTGCGAAGCTCGGCGTGCCGCTGTCACAGCAAAGCTGCCGCCGTTGATATCGTTGAAATCAACGTTCAATATTTTGAGACCGCAGCGATCGGTCATCCACTTGATCTGCCGGAGAGAGTAATACTCCAAGTGTTCATGGCAAACGGTGTCGTATCCCATCGTCCTGACCATGGCCGGCAGATAACTCATTTCGAAATGCCAGATGCCGTCTTCTTCCAGGATGGAAGCGATGTCCCTCATAAAGGCGAGCGGGTTCTCCAGATCATAGAACATCGCAATCGAGGTAATAATTCGCGCCTTCTTCTTTCCGAAAGTCGCTCGAAAAAGCTCGGCGGAGAAAAAATTCACCAGCAGAGAAATATCTTTTCGATAAAAGGGTGCAAACTTCCCGGCGGAGGGATCGATTCCGACTATCGTCAGGCCCTCGTCCGGATAAAATGAGAGCAGGGTGCCGTCGTTACTTCCAATGTCGAGCACTAGATCTCCAGGTTGGAGAGGATATCGTTCAAGGAGGTGTCCTACTTTTTGGTCGAGATGCTTGACCATGGCTCGATTGAGCGATGATCGATAGCCGTAATGTTCGCCGTACATCTCGTCGAGATTGTAGGTTTGACGGAGCTGCACCAGTCCGCACGCCGTCGGATTCCGTTCTTTGTCGCAAGCCACCAACTCGAGCGGCCCTTTGCTCAAGGCGGCGTCACGCACGTTGGGGAATATTCCAGTCAGATATTGTTCGCCCAGGGAAAGAATTGAAACGAGATCGCGGTTCCCGCAGATGCGACAGGCGTCTATCGATCGAAAAGCGGGCCGTTGTACAGGTGCACCGATTAGGCCTTCTTGAACACGTGGTTGAGGGACGCGCACACCCGTTGTTCCAGTTGCCATGCACCTTTTCGAAGCAACGGTCGTGCCAGTCTTTCGACTCAGCGCCGCAAGAATCGCGGCCGTCTGGTCCTTCGAATCGTCGTTAACGGCAAAGAGCACAAAGCGCGGAGCGATCTTGTCAAAGCAAGCGAACTATTCGCGTAAAACAGAAGCGATGGTTATCGCCTAGTTGTAAACCGGCATCACCACGGCAAGGGCTTGCCGGAGCGAGTTGTGGGGACAAGTTCATCCGACTTTAGGTAAACAAGTTCGCGGCCTTGCCCCCTGTTTTTCGAGAAGTCGAGACGCAGATTGGAGTTTGGGTTTAAATTTTGCTCATAGCCTGCAAACCGGCTAGAACGTCGGTGTCACGCCCGTTTTTCGATGCCTGTTCCAGAATCTCTTCGCCACAAGATCGACATCGTCCTGCTGGCGATCATTTTCGCCATCGGAATTTTCCTGCGTCTGACACCGCACGCATTTTCGCCCGGCGGGCGGCTGCACTCGATTGCGTTTCTTCATCCGCAGCCTGCTTTCGACATAATCGGTTTCGACGAAGGTCTTTACCGCGAATACGTCAATGCCTTGAGCAATGGCGGGCTCGGTTCTTATCCTGACATTGTTCAGGGCTACATCGACGTCCAAAAGAAACTTCCTAGTTCGATTCTGCCGCCGCTGCGCTTCCTCTACATCTTCACCGCCTACGCGTGGCATTCGATTTTTGGATCCGAAGCGCTCGATGCGCTTCGTCAGGTCGCGGCATTCTTCAGCATGTTGACGCTTGCTCTTGCCGCCATGTTCGCGTGGCGAATTCGCGGAACGACGTCGACCATCGCGATTGCCGCGCTAATGGCGGTCGCGCCGACTCAGCTCCACATGTCGCAACACGCGCTCGTGGACGGGTTCTTCACCTTTTGGGCGTTGCTCGTTCTCTGGTTACTCTGGGAACTTCTCCGGGCGCCACGCGATTGGCGGTGGCTCGTCGGTTACATCGTTGCGTTAGTCTTACTGGTCTTAACGAAAGAAAATTCGTTCTTCGTCTGGATCGCGCTCGTCGCTTTGATCGTTACGAATCGCTGGCTCCAATTCGGAATCGTCACGCGCGAGCTCGTCATCGCCACGTTCCTCGGGCCGCTTCTCGGCGTTGTTGTCCTGATTTTTCTCGCTGGCGGTATCGATATCTTTGTTCAAAGCTATCAACTGTCCGTCGGCAAGAATTTTCAGCTTCCTTACGCCATCCTGACCGGGGACGGTCCGTGGTACCGTTACCTGGTCGATCTTCTGCTGGTCAGCCCGATTGTTTTGCTTCTCGCGCTCGCAACAATCTTTCGATTGAACCGCGCAATGAAGCCCGAGTTGTTCATGTCGGTCTTCATTGCCGCGAGCTATCTCGTGATGTGCAACGTCAAGTACGGAATGAACCTTCGCTACGCCAACATGTGGGACATGCCGCTGCGCTTCCTCGCCTTTAGCCAAATCGTGGCGCTGACCTCGTGGATGAAATCATATCGCAGTGCTGTTATCGGCGCCGCAGTTGTATTTCTCGCGGCGATCGAATTTCATCAATACATCGTTCTCGCAGTCCGCTACCCGCTTTACGAATTGGTCACCTACGATTTGCTGCTGGCGCTTAAGATCTTGAAATCGCCCTAGCCGGAAGGAACGTTTAGCGAAGCGCTGAATCCGCCGCGCTCAGGATAAACTTGTCGTCATTGTCGCTGAGGCCCGCGAGATAATTCCGAATTCTCCGGAACGATTGACGGAGGAAAAGTTCGGCAGCGGTATTCTTTTGACTGGGCGCTTCGCCGTTGCCTTGAGCCATTTGAATTTCCGAATCCCATCGGCTCAGCACCGCGGTCGATGCAAACAAATCCATCGCCGCGCCGGCGATTCTCTCTTGCACCAATTGCATGTCCAGAATCGGTTCCCGATAAAGGATGAGCGATCGGTTCACTGCGAAATTGAAACGCCAGATCAATCGGCCGAGTTGATTGCCAAAGGAGCGTAACTCACCGCTGCGCACTGGCACATCCGGAATGCGCACAGTCGCACCGAGCCGGTTCATCCCCGCGCTCCAAGCTTTCCCGATGCCGCCTTCCCGCGTCGGTTTCAGCATCGTGTCGTAGATTTCCTTAAACTCCATCCCTGGCCCGCGCATCCCGACCAACGCAATAAACGACGTCAGCACTTCGTTGCTACCTTCCCCGATCTGATTGATTCGCGCGTCCCGCAGCATTCGTTCCAGCGGAAGGTCGACAAAGTAAGCTGAACCGCCGTAAATCTGGAACGCGTCGTTAATACATTCCCACAACCGTTCGGTCGTGAACACTTTCAGCATCGCCGTTTCCAGCATGTAATCTTCCAGGCCGCGATCGATCAGTGAAGCGGTAATGGTCGTCATCGCTTCCATCGCGTAAGCGTCGGCTGCGATCCGCGCGATTTTCTCTTTCACCAAGTGAAAATTAGCGAGTGTCTTGTTGAACTGCTTCCGCGTATTCGCGTGTTTGACCGCGAGTTCGAGACAAGTTTTCGCCGCGCCGGTACAACATGCGCCGAATGTCGTGCGACCAAAATCGAGAACGGTCAGCGCAACCTTCAAACCCTTCCCCGGCGGTCCGAGAATGTTTTCTTTAGGCACCTTTACGTCCCGCATCGAGAATCGCCCAGTCGCGGTGCCACGAATTCCCATTTTTGGCATCCGCGCCTCGAGAATTTCGAATCCCGGCATGTCCGGCGTAACCAGAAACGCGGTGACCGCGGTTTTGCCTTCTTTGCCCGGTACCGGTGTCCGCGCCATTATCGTTAGAACTTGCGCGATTGCGGCGTTCGTAATGTAACGCTTTTCGCCGTTCAAAATGAAATGCGAACCGTCAGCGCTCGGGGTCGCGGTCATTTGCACATTGGCCGCATCGGAGCCGGCTTCCTTTTCCGTCAGCGCGAACGCGCCTAATTGTTCACCGGTCACAAGTTTCGGTAGCCAACGTTTCTGTTGTTCTTGCGTGCCGAACAACAGCAGTGCGCGAATTCCGATCGAATGATGCGCGTTCACAAACACCGATGTCGATGCGCAGCGCCGACCGATCTCCTCTAAAATTCTGCAATTCGCCATCTGAGTGAATCCGTGACCGCCAACTTCTGGTGGTGCAGTCGCACCGAGCACGCCGACTCTTCCCAGTCCATCGATCACATCACGCGGGATGTCCGCCCGCCGATCGATCTCCGGCGCATCAAGATGTTCATCCAGAAATTTGCGCAGCTCGCTAAGCGTCTGGTCGATTTTAGGTTGTTCCGCGGCCGCGATCCGCGGATACGGCATTACCCAATCGGAAACGAAATGGCCCTGAAACAGGCCTTTGACAAAACCGAGCGCTTGCGGGCCGGTGAAAAGTAATTCTTCGGCCTGCTGAATCTCTTTTTGTCGCTGTGCTTCAGTTTCAGTCATCAAAAACAAACCCGCCGACGAACGAACGGCGGGTCACGAAGTTTAGCTATCCACCGCCGCATGTCCAACGGCTGCGCGCCACCCTTCAAATCGACGAATTGTTCAGCTACAGCCCTGGCTTGTGCCGCACTCGGTGCAGACCCCACAAGCGCCAGCCCGAATCACTTTGTCGCTGCCGCAATGCGAACAGATGATGTCCATGAACATGTTCCCGAGCGCTTCCTGCACGCGGTCGGCGTGACTGTGGCCATTGCCCGTTACCTGCGGCTCCCCGTCGTTCGAAGAATGGCTTGTGATCACATCGATCAATTCCCTTTCACCCGTGCGCGCTAAATCCGAGACCGGCCGGTTGAGCGCCTTCTTTTCCATCTCCCCAATTTCTTTCATCGGCAATTCTGTTTGTCCGCGGCTCGGCGAAGTCGCTTCCTTGTAGCCTTTGATGAATTGGCAGGCGAGCCAGCGGAAAACGTAGTCGGTAATGCTGGTCGCGTTTCGAATGTCAGGATTTTTGGTGAAACCGCTCGGTTCAAACCGTTGGTAAGCGAATTTCTTTGCCAAACTTTCCAGTGGCACACCGTACTGGAGCGCAATCGATGTCAATGTGCCGACCGTGTCCATTAATCCGCCGATCGTGCTGCCTTCCTTCGACATCGTTATGAACAATTCGCCCGGCTGGCCGTCTTCGTACAAGCCAACCGTGATATAACCTTCGTGTCCGGCAATCTCGAAGCGGTGGGTTAACGACATCCGTGTGTCCGGCATCCGATGACGCAGCGGTTTGTCGATCTTCCCGCGCAGCATCGTTAACTCTTCTTCAAGCTCGAGAATCCGTTTCTGAAAATCTTCGCGATCAATCGTGATATCGAGCGCAACATCGACATCTTCCGTGGTGCCGCCCATGTCGCGGGTCTTGCGCGTGTTTAGCGGCGCTGAGCGTTTCGATCCCTCGCGATAAATCGCGATCGACTTTAATCCCAGCCGCCAACCTTCGATGTAGCTGTTCATGATGTCCTCGACTGTTGCTGCTTCCGGCAGATTCACAGTTTTAGAAATCGCGCCGCTCAAGAACGGTTGCGCCGCCGCCATCATCCGGAGATGCGCCATATAATTAAGCGACCGTTCGCCTTTAAATGGTTTGAATGCGCAATCGAAAATCGGCAAATGCCCCGGTTTCAATCCCGAGAAGATTGTCGATCCATCCGAATCAGTTACGTCTTCGATCGTATCGAAGGCGTCGATATGGGCAATGATCCGGTCGATCTCTTCCGAATTGTATCCCAGTTTTTCCAGCGCCGGTTTGACCGTTTGATTAACAATTTTCAACATGCCGCCGCCGGCGAGCAGTTTGTATTTCACCAGTGCTATGTCCGGTTCGATGCCGGTGGTATCGCAATCCATTAGAAAACTGATCGTTCCCGTCGGGGCGAGCACCGTCACCTGCGCGTTGCGATAACCGTGACGCTTGCCCAAATCGCCCGCGCGCTTCCAGGTCTTGCCCGCTTCCTTTTTTAAATAAGCGAATTCTTTGACATCGGGAATCTCGTTCACCGCGCAACGATGCAGATCGATGACTTCAAGCATCGAAGCGACATTGCTTTTTGCGACCGGTTTTGGAACGCCGCTGCAGCGCGCTTCCTTGTAACCGGGAAATGCTCCTGTCGCTTGCGCCATTCGCGCGCTTTGTTCGTAAGCCTCACCGGTCATGATCGCGGTGACCGCGCCGCACAGCGCGCGGCCTTCCACGCTGTCGTAGCCGTAGCCATAACTCATCACCAACGAACCGAGATTGGCGTAGCCAAGCCCAAGCGTCCGGAAAATGTGGGAGTTTTCCGCGATCTCCCTGATCGGGTAACTCGCATTATCGACGATGATTTCTTGCGCGGTAATGAAAATCCGCACCGCGGCCTTGAATCGTTCGACGTCGAACTCACCATCGGGCGTTTTGAATTTGAGCAGATTTAGCGACGCCAGAT
>Ga0210410_10001924_pt1 | contig 18979 bp, 14 predicted proteins | sample IncBWC4MmetaG_FD_161058 | JGI IMG/M metagenome (GOLD analysis project Ga0210410, IMG submission 161058) | Forest soil microbial communities from Barre Woods Harvard Forest LTER site, Petersham, Massachusetts, United States - Inc-BW-C-4-M | ecosystem: Environmental > Terrestrial > Soil >... | reverse complement strand
CATCCGTCTTGGAATGTTCCGTGGCAATCGTCATTTCTTGACCCCCGACATTTGCGCGAGCACCTCAAACACCACCGCAAAATCTTTTTCCACCAGGCCCATTCCGCGTGCCGCCGTCAAAAATTCGTTGCTGATGGAGGTTGTCGGCATGGGAACGTCGAGATGGCGGCCCAGTTCCAGCGCCAGCAACATGTCCTTCTGCATCATGTTTACGTTGAACCAAGCCTCGTCCGGCATCTTAAGAACGAATGGGCCGCGATACTGAATCATTGGTGAAGCTACCGCGCTGTGTGTCAGCACATCCACGGCCGTTTCGCGAGCGATGCCGCTTTTTTCCGCGAGCAAAACTCCCTCGCTGAAGGCCAGCATTTGAACCGCAAGACTTAAATTTGTGGCGATCTTCATCACCAGCGCTAGACCATTGTCGCCAACGTGCGTGACCTTAGGTCCGATGTCATACAGTAGAGGTTTCACGCGTTCGAACGTTTCCGTGCGGCCACCCACCATCACCGACAACTTGCCTTCCTGAAGCGTGATCACACTGCCGGACACAGGCGCGTCCAGCATGTCGGAGCCTTTCTCCCGGACTTTCGCCGCGATCGACCGACTAAAGGCGGGACTGACTGTGCTCATATCGACGAGGATCTTGCTGGCAGTGAGGCTCGACAACATTCCGTCTGGCCCTTCGACAATAGCCTGCAGCGCAGGGGAATTGGTCACCATCGAGAAAGTGACATCAGCTGCCGCGGCCACGGCGCGCGGCGAATCCGCCCATTTCATTCCTTTCTTGACCAGCCACTCCGCCTTGGAGCGCGTGCGATTGTATCCGGTGACGGTGTGCCCCTTGCCGAGCAGCCGGTTCACCATTTCGCTGCCCATCACGCCGAGTCCGACGAATCCAAGATTGGCCATGAAACCTTGTCTCCTGCCTAGGAAGAAGCTTTCGAAAGCTCGGAATCATTTCCACTGGGAGCGTTGCGGGAATCTTCCCGCACCTGGCGAAGGTGAGCCTTCATCGCGGCTCGTGCGCCGGACGAATCATGATGCTCGATGGCTTCCAGGATCCGCTTGTGATGATACTGGCCGCGCTCCGGGCCGCCTTCGACCAGAAAAATTCGCATGCGCTGTTCGCGAAGCAAACCAACAATGGAATCGATGAGGGAAAGAATGAGGGGGTTCGCCGCTGCTTCGGCCAGCGCCAGATGGAAATCGAGGTCGGCTTCGATGAACGCGTCCGAATCGCTGCGCGCTTGATCCATGACTTCAATGGGCTCGCGCATGGCCGCCAAGTCTTGTTCGCGGGCTCGCGTTGCCGCCAAGGAGGCGATTTCCGGCTCCAAAATCTCGCGAACCTCCGCCAAGTAGCCCGACCCTTCCGGTTGTCCGATGCGGATCATGCGATCCAGGGACTGCCGGATGACTTGCGATGTGCCGTCGGTGATAAATGTTCCGCGCCCCGGATGCGCTTCGACATGCCCTTTTTCGCGCAGTGCTTTGACGGCTTCGCGGACTGCCGTGCGGCTAACTCCAAATTGCTGAGCCAGTTCGCGTTCCGGGGGAAGCTGATCGCCCGGCTTCATGACGCCCTTGCGGATCGATTCCTCGACCTGCTGGACGATTTGCTCGTACAACCTGGATGAGCGAACGATTTTGTACATGGAACTCTCCCGACTCGAAACTAAGTACTTGCAATCAGCGCTCAAGTGCTGGCTCAGGAGGCAAGCCCAGAACCCCGGCGACGGGGACCCGCTACAAATTGGTTGAGTTGTCGGACCAAACTACCACATGGTTGCAATCCTCCGCAACTCCTTCCCTAGCCTTCCTCGATCCACACCGTCTTGATGTTTGTGAATTCCCGGATTCCATGAGCTCCCAATTCCCTGCCATGCCCGGACCACTTCACACCGCCGAAAGGAATTCGCGGATCGGACGCCACCATCTTGTTGATGAACACCATTCCGGATTCCAGATCGTTGATGAATCGCTCGCGCTCATTCTTGTCGTTGGTCCAGGCACTGGCCCCCAGCCCGAAGCGGCTGTCGTTGGCGATTCGAATCGCGTCGTCCAAATCCTTGGCTCGGAATACGCTCGCTACCGGGCCGAAGAGCTCCTCCTGATGCGCTGGCGAATTCTTCGGAATATTCGCCAAGACCGTCGGGGCGTAGAAATAGCCCGCGCGGTCGAGCGGCTTACCCCCAGTCAAAACGCTTGCTCCCATGCCAGTAGTCTTTTTGACATCGCGGTCAAGGTCGGTGACGGCGTCGGCTGTCGCTAGCGGACCGAGTTCCGTTTTTTCATCGAAAGGATCGCCCACCTTGAGCGCTTCCATTTTGCTGGCAAACTTCCGTTCAAATTCATCCGCGATCGATTCCGCCACGATGAAGCGTTTGGCCGCGATGCAGGATTGCCCGTTGTTAAAGATGCGGGCCTTTACCGCGGTGCTCGTGGCGGCTTCGAGATTCGCGCTGGGCATGACGATAAACGGATCGCTGCCGCCGAGCTCTAGCACCACTTTCTTGATTCTCTTCGCTGCGGCCATTCCGACCTGGACTCCCGCGCCTTCGCTCCCCGTCAGTGTTGCGGCCATGACGCGCGGATCATCCAGGATTCGCTCAACTTGCTGCGAGCCGATCAGCAGCGTCTGAAATGTTCCTTCGGGAAATCCAGCCTTGCGAAAGACGCCCTCGATGGCCAGCGCGCTCTGCGGAACGATCGAAGCGTGCTTGAGCAATCCGACATTGCCGGCCATCAATGCCGGTGCCGCAAAACGCATAACCTGCCAGAAAGGAAAATTCCACGGCATTACCGCAAGCACGGGTCCCAGCGGCTGGTAGCGAATGTAACTGCGGCTGGCCGTCGTCTCCACAACTTCATCGGCCAGAAATCGCTCCGCGTTTTCGGCGTAGTATCGGCAAACCCAGGCGCATTTGGCCGCTTCTTCCACCGCGGAACGAAAAGTTTTGCCCATTTCCGTAGTCATGATCCGGGCAAAAGTTTCTTTCTCGTTGTCCAGAATGGCAGCCGCGGCCAGCATCATTCGCGCGCGTTCGGCAAACGAAACTTTTCGATATTTCGAAAATGCGGTGGTTGCCTTCTGCAGCTTTTCGTCGACTTGTGCATCGGTTAGCGGCTGGAATGTCTTGAGCACTTGCCCCGTAGCCGGATTGATCGTTGCAATTGCCATTTCTCTTCTGCCTCCGAAAAACTGTTGCTGCCTCGATTCGGTCGCCGCGGCAACGATGCGTGATTCGTCCAACAAACAGCTTGGTTCTGTAAAAGAAACTCACGGAAGCTGTAATGCGGCGATACCCAAGAAGCCGCCGAGCAAGAAATTGTCGGGCGGAGGAACAGTCGAGCCCTTGCACCGCGGGCCGAGACCATCTTGGTCCGACCACTATACCATGCTTGTCTTTCCAAGCAAACTTATCTAAGGCTTTGATTCTAAGAACACCGATTGTGCTTGACAGGTTTTGTCTTAAGGTGGTACAGCGGTCCTACCACTGGAGATCGATCTTTGAAATCCGGGCTGTATTCGCATCAAGAAGCGAATGTTGTCGTCTATACACGGTCGACGACAAACCGAAGCTCGCACCGGCGCGAAGCTAAGTATGTAGATCGAGGAGCCGCAACGCATGAAGGCTAAGCACACAAGAAGCCCGGGGATAGTAGATTCGAAGATTAGCCGCTCCAAACTTATTGAAACGAAAGATGTTCCGCCAAGCCGACGGGAATTCCTGCAGCGTATGGCTGGCGCCGGATTGGCGCTGGCGGGTTCGGCCCTGCCCACCTGGGCGGATCACCACGGCCACCCCAGTCCGAATAGCATCGGTTATCTCGATCGCAGGATGTACATACGCAATATGGAGCTGCTCGCGCACTTCATGCCCGGACAAGTTCGCAACGGCAAGATGCAAATGATGTCCATAGGGGACCGGCGATTCCTGTTCCAGCAAGGGGACGTCATCGACGTCAGCAACGTCCGAAAACCTCAGATGTACAAGCAGGGCGGATTTCAGGGCAACCAGGTCCAAGTTGCTTATAACAAAGATCTTAAGAAGTGGATTTTGATGACCGGCGCCCAAACTCCGATTACGGATTCAACCCCGGAAGCGCCCATGGGCAAATACGACGATCCGCATCTCGACGATAAACGGAAGAATTACAAAGGGCTCCGGGGCGTGCGGTTTTACGATGCCACCGACCCGTCGAAGATCGTTAAGCTCTCGGAATTCAGCACCGGGGCCACCGGCCAGGGCACCCATCGGAATTACTACGACGGAGGCAAGTACGCCTATCTGGACACCGCTCCAGACGAGACTTTCATCCATCAGCCCAGCTACTTTCGGCAATTGGTCAACGGCAATATGATTGTCGACGCCTCTGATCCGAGCAACGCGAAGGAAGTATCGATGTGGTGGGTTCCCGGATCGCGTAAGGGAGAGGAAGCTGAATACAATAAGTGGATATGGTCGAAGCTAGTTCCTCCAAGGGTCGTGGCAGATCAGACGCCATTTGCCGGGCTGCATGGACCCGTGTACGTCCCCAAGAAACTCGAGGATGGGGGCAACCGCGGTTATGGCGCATTCGGCTGTAACGGCTTCATTATCCTCGATTTATCAGACCCGAAGAATCAGAAGGAGATCGGACGGTTCGAGCCGCCACCGCAGTATTCGGGGATGGGGATTGCGTTTCACACCATCTATTGCGGGATTCTGGAGCGGGGATTCGTGATCACCAATGGAGAGACGACCAACTCCGATTGCAACCAGATTTATCTGCCGAACTGGGTAATCGATATTCGCGATGAAGAGCACCCCGTGCCGGTTGCGCAACTTCCCCGGCCTGTGCCCCCCTCGGAAGCGCCGTACAAGGATTTTTGTTTTAAGCGCGGCCGTTTTGGCGCGCACAATCCGCCCCATTTGAAGGCTCCCGGAAAGCCGCGCCAGGAGTTCATTGCGTATTCGTATTTCATCGCCGGCCTGCGCTGCTACGACATCGGGGACTTGTACCGGCCTGAAGAAGTCGCGTACTTTGTTCCGCCGCAAGGCGGCGACCTGAAAAAGTTTGGAAGCTACGACCGAACGGTTGACAACGTTTTCATCGAATGGGACCGCAATATTATCTGGACCGCTACGGATACCGGCCTCTATGCGCTGAGCTGCCCCAATCTCGGAAAGCCAATTCTCGATCCCATGCCAGTCAGCGAATGGTCACTCGACAAGCTGAATGAAGGCGCGCCATAAGCGAAATTTTCTGAGTCAAATCAAGGAGCGAAGTCTAATGACCTCTGCACGTTGGGTTTGTCTGTCGATTCTCGTTACAGCATCCGTATGCGGCAGTGCGCGAGCGCAAAGCCCGAGCCCGCAGAAAATAAGAGTCCTGACACTGCTGGGGCGGCCGCTCCAGTTTGTCGTGGCGGAGAAACAGGGCATTTTTGCAAGGTACGGAATCGAAGTAGAGACCGACAACAAGGCGAACTCGGATGAACTGCGCTCGAGCCTGGCGGCGGGAAAAGGGGATCTCGCTTACCTGGCGGTGGACAACGCCGTGGCCATGGTCGAGCTCGCCAAGTCCGATACTGTCATCGTGATGGGAGGGGAAGGCTCGCAGAACGAGCTGATCGCACAGTCGGAGATGAAGTCCATAAACGATTTGCGCGGAAAGATTTTGATTGTGGATGCGCCCAACACGGCCTACGCGCTGCAAATGAAAAAGATTCTGTCGGCTAACGGCATGTTGGCGGGACGCGACTACGAAATCAAGCCGGTTGGCGCGACCCCGCAGCGCCTGATTGCCATGCGCGAGCACAAGGAGTTTGCCGGATCGATGCTAGGCCCTCCGGCTTCCATTGCTGCCAAGCGTGAAGGCTTTGTGAGCTTCGGATCGGTTCAGGAGCTTATCGGGCCATACCAAGCAAATGGTTTTTTCACACAGAGGCAGTGGGCGAAAGAACATCGCGACGCGTTGATTCCCTTTCTTGCGGCGTGCATCGAGGCGCAACGCTGGCTGTTGGCGCCTGCAAACAAGCAGCAAGTCATCGACATCCTGATCAAGGAATCGCACCTGGCGCCCGAGGTGGCCGCCGAGACTTACACGGCCGGCATGACGCGTCCTGGAGGATACGAGAAAGATGCTGCTCTTGATTTGGAAGGCTTTAAGAATGTCTTGAGGCTGCGCGCGGAAGTCGAAGGTCAATGGGGAGGTCATCCGCCGGCTCCGGAAAAATATTACGATCCTTCTTACTACGACGCAGCGCTCGCAAAGTTGAAGAGTCCACAATGAGGGGAGGACGGATGAGATTTCACAGAAGAGGGTTGTTCCTGGCAGCAGCGGCTTTCCTGGCCGCGAGCGCGACGCATGTGCAAGCGCAGAAAGAACGCACGCTCGACGAAATAAAAACCGAAGCCATCAAGCGCGCGGAAAACGGAATGTACCCGTTGATTGGGCTCGATCCCGCGGACGTCCGCGAGGCGTTTGCTGCGATCAAGACCTCGGACAACGACGAATGGGCCGCGGCTTTTAGCGCCGTCGCCGACCGTTACATGGCGCAAGGCAAAACTCTAGAAGCCACGGACCCTGTCAAGGCCAACGCAGCCTATGTCAAGGCGTGGCGTCTTTACTCCTTTGGACGCTGGCCGGTTCCAGCGTCTCCCGGCAAACAACGCGCCTATGCTAAGGCGCTCGAAGCATTTCTCGCCCATGCGCGGTTTATGGACCCTCCGTTGGAAGTCGTGCGCATTCCATTCGAAGACTCAGAGATTGTCGGCTACTTGCGGCTCCCCAAAAATGCCAAGGGGCCTGTCCCTCTGGTGATGGCCATCAGCGGATTGGACAGCCGCAAAGAGGATCTGTCTGAAAATTTCGGCGCCATCCTTCCTTACGGCATCGGATTTATCGGCCTTGACTCGCCAGGCACCGGTCAGGCGCCAATCAAAGCCAGCGAAACAGCGGAGCGCGAATTCTCGCGCGTGCTCGACTACCTGCAGACCAGGCCCGAAGTGGACAAGACGCGTATTGGCATGGACGGCCAAAGTTTCGGCGCCTACTGGGCAACGAAGCTGGCCATCATCGAACACGCACGCCTGAAAGGCGTTGTCGCGCAGTCTCCCCCGGCGGACGCCACGTTTCAAAAAGATTTCGTCATCAACAAAACCTTGGGGAATCGCGAGTATCTATTTGGTCTCGGCCCGGCGCTCATGTCCATCTACGAGGGCGCGAAAACGGTCGACGATCTCGCGACAATCTTTCCCAAAATGTCGCTCGTTTCGCAAAATCTTTTGGGAAAACCGACAGCCCCCATGTTGATCATAGCGGGAGCCTTGGACACGCAGGTCCCGGTTTCCGATGCGTACCTGATTCTCAACAGCGGCGACGTTCCAAAAGAGGCGTGGATCAATCCGCAGGGCGGCCACCTGGGCCGGCAAGTGAAGGTGTGGCCCGATCCCGTAATCTTCCGCCAAGTAATCATTCCCTGGCTGGTGCGTACGCTGGAAGTTCCAGCTAACAAGGATACCCGCTGAAGCAATTCCAGTTTTTTCGCCAATTAGTTTAAACATTGATTCGCGAACAATGGCGACACACTCGTCGTGGTTCGTTCGTTTGACTGCGAATGGCTCGCCACTGTGGGCGCGTTTGTCATTAAGCTTCCAGGTTCGCCGGATTTGGAGATGCGGCCAGCTCGGAGTGAATCTCCTCAAGCCTGCGGTTTTTCGGTTCAACTCCGAACAAGAGGACTACGATAATCTGCACGATGAGGAGAGCGATCAGGAAGCTGAGGACGCCGCCGACCCGGTAGTGCCTGAACAGCGCAACGACGAGGAACGGCGTCAAAATCGTTGCGCCGCGCCCAAACGTGTTGCAAATTCCGGAAGCGCGCAGGCGAACTTCCGTCGGAAACAGCTCAGGAATGTAGACCGCGAAAAGGATCGTGACGAGCACATAGACAGGAATCATCAGAAAAAAGCCCACGATGGGCAGCAACACGGGGTCCTTGACGAAGGGATAAAAGCCGCCAATCAAAATCGTCAGGAGAGACGCGCCAACAATCGTTGGCTTGCGACCCCAAGAATCGGAAGTGAACGCGCCGATGGCCGAGCCGATGGGCGCGCCAATCGAAATAACCAAGGAATATCGAAATGATCTGACAATGCTAAGCCCTTCTTGAACGAAGAACGCCGGGAGCCAGGTCACAAATCCAAAAATCAGCGTATTTACAACGATCAGGGTGACCGCTCCCACGACCATGCGCGGCAGGAGCACTGGACTAAGGAGCGAACCGAGATTGCGCGAAGGACTAGCGGGCGGCGCGGAGAGCGGCGGCGGCAATGGGCTGTGTTGCAGCGCGACTTCGTCTTCGATGGCTTTCAGAATTGCTTCGGCTTCTTCCTGCTTGCCGGCCGATTCCAACCAACGCGGCGATTCCGGGAGCGCCTTTCGCAAATACCAAACTACCAGCGCGCCCAGCCCGCCGAGCACGAACATAATGCGCCAACCGAACGTTGGAATAATCAGCGTCCCAACGAGCGCGGTAATCGGCAGACCGCTCACCACAAAAACGGACATGCCGCCGAGCCACTTGCCGCGCACTTTCGGTGGGACGAATTCCGTCATGGTGGAATAGCCAACAACATTTTCCGCGCCGAGCCCGACGCCCATGATGAAGCGCAGCAAGATCAGCACTCCGATCGAAGGCGCGAAAGCCGCCGCGACGGATGCCAGACCGAAGATGGCGAGATTGGCCTGGTAAGTGAAACGCCGACCGTAGCGGTCGCCGAGAAACCCGGTGAGAAACGATCCCAGCATCATGCCGACGAACGTAACGGAAACGAACTGAGCATTCTGCCCCATGGTGGAAAAGCCGCCCTTGAGCATGGCGCCGAGAACGACGGCGGCGACGTAGATGTCAAAGCCATCGAAGAACATGCCAATTCCAATCAGCCACATAATGCGGCGATGGAAGGAAGAAATCGGCAGCCGGTCGAGCCGGGCTCCTGCGTTTACGGGCACAAGTGCATCACTTTCCCCGCTCGAGGACGGTCATGCTGCCGATGGTCAGGGTTTCGGTTGCCAGCCGGCAGTTTTGGTCAAAAAAGTTTTGTTGCGCAAGGTGAAAAAATTCCTTGCAGCGGCGCACGGCTCCTGCGTCGAGGCTCAGGATGCGCTTGGTGAGAGCGTCCGCTTCCGCAGCGAGTCGATCTGCTGGAACAACTTGTGAAATGAGGCCGATTTGCAGCGCGCGTGGCGGATCGATGGGCTCGCCAAAGAGCACCAGCGGAAACGCGAAACGCGGCAAAGTGTACTCTCCGAGATACGACATGATCGCGGAGGGCGCCAGTCCGTTGCGCATCTCGGGAAAACCCAACTTAGCGTGTTCGGCGACGAGTGGAAAGTCACACAGGATCGCGAGACCAAAACCAAAACCGAACGCGTCGCCCTGGACCTCGGCGATACTGATCAGGGGTGTAGTCCTCAACGTACGCTTCAGCTCGATGACCCGCGCGGACTCATGACGCAGCTCAGTGACATTGCGGCCGGCGCGCTCTCGGCCGGTACAAAAAACTTTGCCGTACGCTCGAATACGCAAGACCCGTGCGGTCGGGCGCGAGGCTTCCGCCCGAAGCTCGGCCAGCATGGCTTCGAACATGGCTCCTGTTACGTGGTTATTATGCTCGGCATCGTTTAACGTGAAGGTCAGAACCTCGCCGTCACGCTCGATAATCATCCCCGGTGGGTTGGTCAACCCTGAGATGCGAGTCTTTTTTTTAGATTGCATCACGTCTCCCCAAATAAGAAATGCAAGGCGAGTCAAAAAATTCTGCAAATATCTAAAAAAAATTGCTATGCTCTTTCATCAATCCAACGCTTCGCTCATTGAACATCCGAGCGCTTCGACAGCGCCATCTAGCCAGACTTGTCGACGACAGTAGCCACCGTGTGCGCCATGCTCTCGCGTAGTTTGCCGGCGTCCAGCTCGCCCTCCCATCGGCTGACCACAATCGTGGCGACCCCGTTTCCAATTACGTTTGTCAGAGCGCGGCATTCGCTCATGAACTTGTCGATCCCCACCAACAGCGCCATCGCCTGGATGGGGATCGTCGGGACCGCGGTGAGTATGGCTGCGAGCGTCACGAATCCGGTGCCGGTTACGCCGGAAGCTCCCTTCGACGCAACCATGGCGAAAAGCAGAATTCCCATCATTTGTCCGAGCGCCAGATGTGTGTTCGTGGCCTGCGCCAAAAACAGCACCGACAACGTCAGATAAATATTGGTGCCGTCGGTATTGAAGCTATAGCCCGTTGGAAACACCAAACCCACGATGGCGCGAGGCGCGCCAAGCCGCTCGAGCTTTTGCATCATGTCTGGGAGCACGGTCTCCGAAGAACTTGTGCCCAGCACGATGAGCAGTTCGTCCTTGACATACGCAATGAAGCGAAAAATGGAAAATCCAGCCAAATGTGCGACGCTTCCCAGAATGAGCAAAACGAAAACCAAGCTGGTCAGATAGAAGGTTCCGATAAGCCCGGCGAGATTCGAGAGCGATCCAACACCGTAGCTGCCGACGGTGAAGGCCATTCCGCCAAGTGCTCCGAGAGGCGCCAGTTTCAAGACGATGCGGATGACACCGAAGACGACCTGAGTCACCGCGCCGATGGCGCGGGTGATCCGTTCACCAATTTGGCCCAGCCGCGAGACGGCGAAGCCCGCCAAAATGGAAATCAACAAGACTTGCAGGACGTCGCCACCGGCAAAGGCGTCGACGAAGGTTCGCGGGATAATCGCCAGCAGGAACGGCACGATTCCAATGTCGCGCACGCGGCCCGCATAGGCAGAAGCTACTTTGGGATCGAGCCCCGCGGGGTCGATATTGAGTCCGACGCCTGGGTGAAAGAGTTGGGCAACGACGATGCCGATGATCAATGCTAGCGTCGACACAATCTCGAAATAAACGAGCGCCTTCACGCCGACGCGCCCGACCTTTTTGAGGTCACCCACGGATCCGATCCCCTGCACCACGATGCAGAAAATAACCGGCGCGATCATCATGCGGATGAGCCCGACGAACCCATCGCCAAGTGGTTTGAGCGCTACACCGGCCTTTGGAAAAAAGCGCCCCAACAGAATGCCAAGAACAATCGCGATGAGCACTTGTATGTAAAGAGACGAATACCAGCGCTTGCGCGGGGGTTTGTTTGGCGATTGGTTCACTCGGCCTGCCCCCGCGCAATCGTATGGTGGATTTCAAGAGTTGGGGCGCACCGCAACCTGTTCCTCAACATGCGCGATCCAGTGGAGGCTCGTTGGCCATCAGCACGCGCTCGACATTGCGCCAAGCTGCGCGGCACAAAAGTGTGGTGGCCTGGCGCGTAACGCCAGCGATGTGCGGCGTGAGCTGGAGCTTGCGCGCGGCCTCCTCTTTGAGCGCAAGGAGCGGATGATCCGCCGTGGGAGGCTCCGTCGAATACACGTCGACCGCCGCACCGCCCAAATGGCCTGACGACAGACATTCCGCGAGAGCCGCTTCATCGACAATTCCGCCGCGCGACGCCTGAATAAGAATCGCTCCAGCCTTCATTTCCTTGAGTTGCGCCAGTCCGATCAGCCCTTGTGTTGTGGGCAGCAGCGGCACATGCAACGTAACGACATCCGCGGCCTGCAACAATTCATCCAGCGGCAACGATTTCGCCCCGAGCGATTTCACGGCTTCCAGTTCACGGGGCGCGGGATCGTAATAGCAAATCCTGCAGCCCATCTTGTGAAAGGCCTGAGCGACGGCCAGCCCAATCGCTCCCAGACCTACAACGCCGACCAGCAATCCCTCCAGACCCGCAAGGTTGTCGGCAATCATGCGAGCGCGAAACGTACGGTAATTTCCTGCGCGAATCTCGGTATCGGCCCACGCAAGGCGCCGCAGGAGAACGCAAGCAGTGGTTACAACATACTCAGCCACCGCACGGTTGCTTCCGCCGGGTACATTCGCTACGACGATGTCAAGTCGTTTCAAGACTGTCAGGTCGAGGCGATCCAATCCTGCGCCGGTAACTTGAACAAACTTGACCGTGCTGCCTTCGAAAAGTGCCGTCGGCAGCTTTGCACCTACGGCAGGAATCACCAGGGCCCGCGCCTGTTTCATGAGAGCCACAACGTCCGCGTCATCTGGTGAACGGTAGGCAACTTTTAAAGACGCAGGTGGTAACGCGTCCGCCCGTTCAAAATCAGCCTCCGGACGCAAGCAAAGCACATCAATGGTCATGGCTTCTGCGAAGCCTTGCCGGATGTTGTAGGTTCCTCGGTGCTCGTAGTGATATCAGCCACAGGAAAAAAACAGAGCAGCAGCAGCGGCACATCGCCTGTGTTGCGCGTCACGTGCTTTTCCCCCGGCGGCATCAGAATCGTATCTCCTGGCTTCAACGAATACTCTCCGCTGTCGGCAATCGTCGTGCCCCGGCCGGACAACACGAAAATACATTCTTCAATGTCATGGTGTTGATGCGGGCCGCGCAGCTCATCCCCTGGCTGTGGAACGGGAATCTCCGCGAGCCTCAGTGTCACGCCTCGTGCGCCGAATTCGCCCGACACAATCTCCAACGCCGTTCGCCCGGGGAGTCCGAGCCGCTTCGCTCCTGCTTGAGTAAACACCCGCGCCATCACTTCACCGGACTCGCATGCCGGATCTCGGCAGTGCCACCCTGTATTCTGTCGAGTTGTTTGAAAATCTCGGTGGATTGTTTGGCGATCGCGTCCGCGACTGTATTCACCATTCGCTGCGCCTTCTCTGTCGTTGCATGCTGCGGGCTGCCGTACCATCCCGTCGGCGCGATGGAACGCACATCCGTCAACACCGGTTGGTAACTCCTCGTGCGGCGCAGCCCGTCCATCTTTTGCCCGTGCGCATGATCCGACGAATAGTCGATGCGGTCCAGATGGACGAGGTCCGGCCGGCAAGCGAGCACGGCCAGCGCCTCAATCTCGCCGCCATGCGTGAGTCCGCCGCACTCCATGCCGAACAATTCTTCTGCGACAAAGCAAGCTTGCACGGTAAGCACGGTCATTCCATGAACGCGGTGCAAAGTCTCCGCCGCGATGCCCAGTGGCGCTATATTGAGCTCGTGCCAATTGAGAATCAGAAGATATTTCGCACCGTGCTGTGCGGTGGAGGCGCACGTTTCCGTCACCACGCGCATATACGTATCCGACGTAAGCGTAATGGTTCCTTCAAACGGCATGTGCAGCGGCGTAACCCCCAGAGGCCCGCCCGGCAGCACCAAACCATCCATGCGCTCCGCGACGGCATGTGCGATCACGTTCGAAGCAAAGATATCCGTACCGGTCGGCAGATGCGGACCGTGCTGCTCGACGCTTCCTTGCGGCAAAATCACCAATGGATTTTTCTTGAGCTGCGCGGCGATTTCCGGCTGGGTCAGGTCGATAAAATAGCGGCTCGGCAACATCGCTGATCCTTTCTGCAGCTACCGCGAAGCGGCAGACGCGCCCACTCGCGCCTGCGCATCCCGAATCACGTCAGCAATGCGAATGTACTGGCCGTTGCTCTCGAGAGAGCGCAGCGCCGCATAAACGATGGCCACCGCAACATTGCCGTTGTGCGCGCTCAGCTCGTTGGGCTTTCCGCTTCTGCAACTCTCGGCAAACATTTCCAGTTCCGCGCGGAACATATCGTTTTCAGGAACTTTAAGCTCTTCGCGTTTCGCGTAACCATCCGCGCCACGCTGCACGTAAAGTGTCGACTTCAGGTGCAGCTTGTCCGGAGTATCCCAGGTATCGAAATCAATCTCGTAATGCATCAACCCCTTGGAGCCAAACACGCGCACCGCAAAAATACCCGGCGACGTCCAGCAAGATCCGACGTAGCCGACTTTGCCGTCCGCAAACTTAATCAAGGTCATCGACTGGTCGTCCACTTCCGCGCCAACCGGCGAAAGCTTCGACGCCATCGCGCTCGCCTCCACCATCTCGCCGCCCAGATAGTGCAGCACGTCAAACTGGTGGATCGCCAATTGCGACAATGGCCCGCCCGGCGCCTTGTCTTTGTACCAGCGCCAAACTTTTGGCGTCAGTTCCAGAGCGCGATTATTGGAAAAATTGGCCTCAATAAAAGCCACGCGCCCCAGCTCGCCGCCGTCGATTGCCTCCCGAATCAGGCGGATGCCCGCCATCAGGCGTGCGCTGTGCCCCACCGTCACGGTAATCCCATACTTCTGTTCCAATGCGGCGATCTCCAGGCCATCTTCGAGAGAGCTGGCGATCGGCTTTTCCGTATAGACGTGCTTCCCGGCCTTTGCCACCTGCGCTGCCACGGGCAAGTGCTGTTCGTTGGGAACCGTGAGAATCACACCCGCAATCTCCGCGCGGGAGAGCAGCATTGCGAGATCGGGAACGGTTGCCACGCCAAGCTCAGCCTCGAATGCCTGACGCTTCTCCTCGGAACGGCTATATCCGGCAACGATTTCGATTTTCTTGGACTTTGCGGCCGCGCGCGTCAGCACCTTGGCCCAGCGGCCCAGCCCAACAATGCCAACTTTGACGGGACGCTCGCTCACTTTAGCTCGATTTCGCCGGAGCATCTTGGATCGTCGTCTGATAGCTGATGGCCATCACCCATTGCCCGTCTCGCTTGATCCACACGCGGCTGACGTGAATCGGTTTGCCGGTGTAAGGCTGATGCAGGCAGGTCATCACGACCGCGCCGCCAAACTCGTACATCTTCGCTGAAACCAGCGGCGCTGGCGCCGAAGCTGCGCCCGTCTGCTTTTGCAGATTCAGAGTGGCAATGCGGTCCGCCTTGCTGAGCGGGTGATCGTTGCTGGAGCCGAGCATCACAAACTCGTCCGCGATATGCGGAGCCCAAGCGGCTGCATCATGCGCCGTCACTCCCGTCTCCAGCGCCTGCCAGGAAGCGACAATAGCTCGCTCCGCCTCTGTCTTAGGATTGTACGGTAGCGTCTTACACGGATTCTCACAATCCTTCACGCCAGTACCAGCAGCGGTCCGCGGCTGATCCTGTAGCGCAACTTCGTGATACACCAGCGCCCGCCATCCCCCCGGCCGCTTCACCCAGACGCGTAAGACGTGCACTTTCCCTCGCTCCACCATCACCGCGCCTACTCGTTCATAGAACAATTGTTTGGCTTCCAACCCGCTCTCGTCTCCCAGCGCCGCTTTGGGCACGTCCTGAAGCACCTCCGCGTGAGTTTTGGTGTTCCCGGCCGCGTCCGTCCACGTAAACTCTGTGTCCAGCAACTTGCCCAACGCCGCCTTGTCCCCTTTTCCGATCGCCTGGACAAAAGTCCTGTCGGCTTGCAGCACCGCATGGTCTTCGCCGGCTGCGAACACTTCCTTGCTGCTCGGGCCGATTACCGCGCCACCGAACAGGATACTCAGAGCAATTGCTCGTGTAATGGGCCATCCCATGGTCTTCTTTTCCTCCTGGGTCCAAATACAGCGCTAAGGATGGGAAAGGGCCGGACTCGCGTCCGGCCCTTTCCCACTCTCGTTCAATTCTCGCACCACAGCTAGAAGAGGAACTTCAGCCCGAGTTGAATAGCCCGAGCTCCGCCCGAACCAAGTACAGGGTTAACCGACGCGGTGTCCGGGGTGGCGCATCCGCAGCCGAACGGGCCGACAGAAGGATCAGCCGTTGCGCCGACGCCCTGACCTGTGGCGCCGCCGAAGGGATTGGCGAAGTTCGGGTGATTGGTTATGTTAAACATTTCTGCGCGGAACTGGACCGTCAGCCGTTCCCAATATTTGAAACTCTTGGAAACCGAGAAGTCTAGGTTGTGGAAACCGGCATCGCGGAAGATATTGCGGCCGGAGTTGCCAAAAGTCCCAAACGCCGGAGGCAGAAGGAAGGACCTTCCGTTCTCACTGACGAAGCAGCCGGCAGAGCCAAGCGAGGCAAGCATGCCCGGTGTTGTGGCGTGCGCCAGACACCCAGCCCAATCGGCATTGGCTTGGGCCGTGGAGAGTGGAATGGGGATTGGACTAAGCGGAGTGATAATGGAGCACGAACCGGGCCCAGTACACTTAGGAATCGAATGCTGTCCGGGCGATTTGAAATCCGCGGGGCTTCCGAAGAAATCCCAACGATCGGCAAACTCGCCGGTTCCGCTGAAGTCATTGCTGGTGTCAAATGCCTGCCACGGCTGCCCGCTTTGCAGTGTCAAAATACCATTTACCTGCCAGCCTTCTAGTAGCTGCCCGTAGCCCTTTTTGCCGGGGAGGGTATAGGTGAGCGAGAGAGTGAAGCGATGCTTAATGTCGAAATCGCTGTTTCCGTACTCACCCTGCGGATCGAGGCTGTTCTTCGGCAGGTACTGGTTCCAATTGTAGGACTGGTTGTCGATCGCATGAGCATAGGTATAGCCTGCGACGAAATCCAGGCCATGGTAATTGCGTCCAGTGAGTGTGGCCTGCAGTCCGTTGTAATTTGACCTGTAGATGTTTGAGTAGAAGTTAATAAATTCGAGGTAGGGAAATTTGGCCTCGAGGGGTCGCGTGGCCTGGTTATTTGGCGAGGAGCCCAACGCCGCTTGGTTAATGTCTTGAATGCCCGTCAGCCTGGAACCATGATTGCCTACGTAAGCGGCATCCAGTGAGATTTTGCCAGAGAAGGCATGCTGCACACCCAACGTCCACGTAGTCACGTAGGGAGTCTTGTAGTTGCGGTCCATGGCAAATATGTCGCATGGGCCAGCGTCGGTTCCGACTCCGTCTCCACACATAACTTGTTTGACAAGATTAGCTGGATAGATCGTCATCGGACTGCCTAGCGATGAACCGTTCCAATTAAGTTGCGGCGGCAGAAGTGTGATGCCGGAGGCAACGATATTACCGATGCCCGGTGTCGTCACACCGCCAACTTGAATCGCCGCCCCGGTGGGGACCACGTTGGCACCCAGCGTGACAGTGTTGTTGGTGTTTTGTTCGGAGAGAAAAGTGCTCATGGAGAGCAAGTTATAGACAATGCTGGCCCCGCCGCGGACTACAGTCTTCCCATCACCCCTAACGTCCCAGGCCACTCCAACCCGAGGTGCGAAGTTCGTGGGATCCTTCTTGTAGAGCGAGCCGATGTTTTTGCCCACCTGCTCCAGCCCTACGCTCGGCTCAAAATTTCCAAGCAGATCGTGCTCTTCGCTAGGAACCCCTTGGAGCTCGTAGCGCAGGCCCAGATTCAGCGTCACCCGCTTGGCGATGCGCCAGTCGTCCTGAAAGAATGCGGCAAAGAGGTTCTGGGTCATGTGCCGGGTGGGATCGCCGGCCAGCAAGGCTGCGCTGCTTGGGGTGCCGGCCAGGAAGCTTTCCAATGGTGTCTCGCCCATAAACGCGGAACCATTCTGAAATCGAATGCGTCCCCTGCCGCCACGGAAGGTGCCCTGAGTTACCTTGTCTATGCGGACTTCGGCGCCAAATTTCATGGCGTGTTTGCCGCGCAGGTTCGACACTTGGTCCACAAAATCATAGACGTTGTCGGGGCCCACCAACTTCGGGAAGTTGTGGAAACCACCCAATTCCGTGAAGCCGTCGATGCGGACGTTGGGAACACCTTGGAGGGCGGGATTGGTCACGCCCGTGTTCAATGGATCAGCCGTTGACGCGTTGGCTGGGATGATGGTCAGGTGATAGCGCGTGTAACCGATTCTCAAATCATTGGCCCATTGCGCGTTCGGCGTCCAGGCATAGTGCCCTGCAACCGCCTGCGCTCGTGAATGAACCACCGTGCCATAGGAGGGTAAGAGTTCGGGCGAATCTTCTGCGGTGATGTTGTCGTTGCCGAAGAAATACGACCCACTCAATGTATTTTTATCACTTATGTGGTAATCCACTTTGCCAAGCGCATTCCTCGACGAATCCACATCCGGGAATCCGCCATTCACCACCGCTGTTTGTCCCGCGTTCGGCCCGTAGGCGCCGCCCGTACAGGACGTGTAAGGGGCAGCGATGTTTGTTGGGCAACCAAGCAGACCAAGGCTCTGGGTGCTAAACGGGATATTGTTGGCCGCAAGGGTTGCAAGCGCGACAGGAATGCTGGGTGACTGGTCGACGCCGGGGCCGGGAGCAATGATTGCGGTGGTCGGGGCGTTGACCGAGATGGAATTGCCAACCGTGTAATTGCGATTTTCAAATCCACCAAACCAGAAGAGCTTGTCCGGAATGATGCGTCCACCCGCGGTGGCCCCATATTGCTCCAGTTGTACTGGAGTTTTTGGCGAGCCTACAGGGTCGAAGTAGTTCCGTGCGTCAAAAGAATCAGACCGCCCAAACGCATACGCCGAACCGTGAATCGTATTCGTGCCCGACTTCAATCCCACGCTCGTGATGGCTCCTGGCTTCCACCCGAATTCAGCCTTGGGGTTCACCTGCGTGTTGAATTCCTGGATCGCGTCGATAGGCAAAATCGTCGCCGCATCGCCGGCTACGGCCGCCGCGTTCGTCACGCTGAATCCCATGAAAGCTTCGTCGTTGCTCAAGCCGTCCACAAGGTAGCTGGTATCTTCCGGCCGGGCTCCATTCGTCGTCTGCGTCCACGGCCCACCGCCCGGATAGACCGTAGTCCCAGGACGAAGGGTGAGCAGGTTTTGATAATTGCGGCCATTCAGCGGCAGGTCATTAATAATTTCGTTACTGATCGTTCCGCCTAACGTAGTGCTAGTAGTATCCACCAACGGCACTTCTTCGGTGATGGTGATCGTTTCTGACGCCGAGCCGGTCTGCAGCACCGCGTCAATTTGGATGTCCTTGCCGACTTCCAGCAAGATATTCTTGCGCTCAAAGGTCTTAAATCCCTTGAATTCAACCTTTACCGTATAAGTGCCGGGGAGAAGGCCCGGCGCTGCATAGGCGCCGCCCGAATCAGCGATCAAATTCCGGGATACACCTCTCTGCACGTCGGTGATGATCACGACGGCGCCGACAACATTGCCGCCCGATTGGTCGGTGACAACCCCGAGAATCCGCCCTGTAT
>Ga0210410_10001923_pt1 | contig 18984 bp, 12 predicted proteins | sample IncBWC4MmetaG_FD_161058 | JGI IMG/M metagenome (GOLD analysis project Ga0210410, IMG submission 161058) | Forest soil microbial communities from Barre Woods Harvard Forest LTER site, Petersham, Massachusetts, United States - Inc-BW-C-4-M | ecosystem: Environmental > Terrestrial > Soil >... | reverse complement strand
CCTTTGCGACGCCTTTTCTCAGCCGCCCGATCGAGCTCGGCGCCGACATCGTGATGAACTCCGCGACCAAATGGATCGGCGGCCACGGCATCGCGATCGGCGGCGTCATTGTCGATGGTGGGCATTTCGATTGGCACGCTTCCGGCAAATTCCCCGTGCTGACCGAACCCTATGCCGGCTATCACGGCATCGTCTTTGACGAGCAGTTCGGCCAGGCCGCTTTCATCATGCGCGCCCGAACCGAGGGCCTGCGCGACTTCGGCGCGTGTCTCTCGCCGACCAATGCGTTCCAGCTGCTGCAGGGCGTGGAAACCTTGGGCGTGCGCATGGAGCGGCACATGACCAATACGCTGGCGGTGCTCGAATTCCTCAGGAGCAACAAGGCCGTCGACTGGGTGCTGCATCCCGCGCTGGAAAATCATCCGGACTACGAACTCGCCAAGAAACTGTTGCCGCGCGGCGCCGGATCGATCGTCAGCTTCGGTATCAAGGGTGGCCGGCCTGCGGGCAAGAAATTCATCGAGTCACTGCGCATGGTCAGCCATCTCGCCAATGTCGGCGACGCCAAGACGCTGGTGATTCATCCCGCCAGCACCACGCATCAACAGATGGACGCAGCCCAGCTTCAGGCCGCCGGCATCGGCGAGGAACTGGTGCGATTGTCGGCCGGCATCGAGGCCGCAGCCGATATCATCGACGATCTCGGCCAGGCGTTTCGCGCGTCGCAGAGGGTTTAAGTCATGCAATTGTCCGTCAATGGGTTCGATACATTCGTGGCCACCGGTGGCCGGCCGTTCGATCGGTCCCTGCCCGCCATCGTGATGCTGCACGGCGCGGGCTTTGATCATTCGACCTGGGCGCTGCACAGCCGCTGGTTCGCCCATCACGGCTATTCGGTATTGGCGCCGGATTTGCCCGGCCACGGCCGTTCGTCCGGCAAGGCGCTGCCGACCATCGCCGACATGGCCGACTGGACCGCCGCGCTGCTCGAAGCCGCCGGTGCGCCCAAGGCAAAGCTGGTCGGGCACTCCATGGGCTCTCTGATCGCGATCGAGACATCCTCGCGGCATCCCGACAAGGTGTCCGGTCTGAGCCTGATCGGAACCGCCGCGACGATGACGGTCGGTCCCGATCTCCTCAAGGCCGCGGAAGCGAACGATCCTGATGCCGTCGATATGGTCTCGATCTGGGGCCTCGGCTTCAAGGCGGAACTCGGCGGCAGCCTCGCGCCGGGACTCTGGATGCACCAGGGTGCACAACGCGTGCTGCAGCAGACCCGTCCGGGTGTGCTGTATAGTGATCTCAACGCCTGCAACGCCTATCAGGGCGCACTCGCTGCGGCGGCGCAGGTCAAGGTGCCCGCCACCTTCATCCTCGGCGAGCGCGACATGATGACGCCTGCGAAGGCCGGCAAGGCGCTTGCCGCCGCGACGCCGAATGCCCGCACCGTGGTGCTGCCGGGCGCGGGCCACATGATGATGGTGGAAGCGCCCGACGAATTGCTGGCGGCGCTGCAGCAGTAATGTAGTCAGTCCACGGCCCTCTCTTTCCTTCTCCCCTTGTGGGAGAAGGTGGCGCGCAGCGCCGGATGAGGGGTATCTCACCGCGCATTCAGTGTTCGCGGAGAGATACCCTTCACCCGTCTTCGCTTCGCGAAGCCACCCTCTCCCACAAGGGGAGAGGGGAAAAACAGCGCGCGAACTGCCTACTGTCTCGCCACAAGCTTGCGCTCGATCGGGTGAATATCGATCGCCCGCAGGCGGCCCATCCGCAGCACGTCCATCGCAAGCTGCCGGTCGATCCGGTCGCGGTCGAGCGCGCGGATCAGGTCGTCGACGCCGTTGATCTCGACGCCGTCGAGCTTGATCACGACATCGCCCGGCAACAATCCCGCCTTCGCGGCCGGACTGTCCGGCTCGATCTGCGCCAACAGCGCGCCCTTCTTGTTGTCGACGCCGGCGACCACCGCATGCCGCCGCGGGATCGGCGCGGTCTGGCCGGCCACGCCGATATAGGCGCGACGGACATAGCCGTGCCGGATGATCTCCGACAGCACGAACTGTGCGGTGTTGCTCGCCACCGCAAAACAGATGCCCTGCGCACCGCTGATGATGGCGGTGTTGATGCCGATCACCTCGGCCGAGGACGACACCAGCGGCCCGCCGGAATTGCCGGGATTGAGCGCGGCATCGGTCTGGATCACGTCCTCGATGGTCCGGCCGCTGACCGAGCGGATCGAGCGGCCGAGCGCCGACACCACGCCCGCGGTCACGGTCGATTCAAAGCCGAGCGGGTTGCCGATCGCGACCACCAACTGGCCGCGGCGCAGGCTTTTTGAGTTACCGAGCGAGGCATAGGCCAGATCGCGCGCACCGTCGGCCCGCAGCAGCGCGAGATCGGTGTCGGGATCGACACCCAGCACATGGGCGTCAGTGACAAAGCCTTCCGTATCCCGGAGCCTGATCTCCTTCGACGATCCGACCACGTGGCTGTTGGTCAGCACCAGGCCATCCGGCGAGATCACGATGCCGGAACCAAGGCCGCCGCGCTCGCGCGCGTTGCGGACTTTCGGTCCGGTTTCGACGCGGACCACCGCGGGCCCGACGCGTTCAGTCACGCCGATCACGGCATTGGAATAGGCGTCGAGCAGCGCTTGATCGTCGGCTCGAGTGGTTTCGGTCGCTTCCGGCGACGGGCCGTCGCCGGGAATATCAGAGGTAAAGTCCAGCATGGCGAAATTCCTTCGACCTCATCAAATGGTAGCCGGATTTCGCCCTCGCAAGAGCCACCGCACGGGCGCAGGGCAGCCCCGCCCCCTATTGCGCCCGCCGTAACGCCGGAGGCCTTGCCTTCACGGGATCGAGCAGAGACCAATCGCCCTGCTCCAGCGTATATCCTAACGGAAAAGGCGCGCGAAGTTCCAGCCCCAGCGAGCGCAGCACGCGGTCGTCGCGGTAGTAGCATTGCAGCACGACGCGGACGAGGGTCGTCACGGCGGGGCCGCCCGTGCTCCGGAATTCCCTGGCCAACGCATCGCGCCGTGCCGGATCGAGGTCGGCGAGCGGCTTGCCGGCGAGGCGCGCGAGATGATCGAGTGCCTGACGTACCATATCGGTATCGCGGCCGAGCGTTGCAAGGATGTCGGCCTGGACAGCCGCATCGTCGGCGCCGGGTACCTTGTACTCATCGCTTGCCGGAATAATCATGGCGGCGATGGTGCGCAGATCGTCGCGTTGCGCTGGAGTCAGGATATTTTCGGCGGACATTACTTCCTCAATCGAACAAATTGGCGAGGCGCTGCTTCATCTGATCGGCGATGTAGAGCGCAATGGCCTGGATGGTGGAGGTCGGGTTGACGCCGCCCGACGTCACGAACACGCTGCCGTCGACGATGAAGACATTCTTCACGTCGTGCGACCGGCCCCATTCGTTGACGACCGAGCGTGCCGGGTCGGTGCCCATCCGCGCGGTGCCGAGCAGATGCCAGCCGCCATAGGGGATCGGGCTATTGATGCAGAGATCGGTGGCGCCGGCGGCCTCGAGGATTTCACGGCCCCGCGCCAGCCCGTGCTCAAGCATCTTCGCGCTGTTGGCTCCGATGGTGTAGTCGACGCGCGGCGCCGGAATGCCGTGGCTGTCTTTCAGCACGGGATCCAGCGTGACGCGGTTGTGCTCCTCCGGCAGATCCTCGCAAATCGCGGAGATGGCGAGCCTGTGGCCGTTGAGCTTGCGAAACACGCGGTGATGATCCGCGCCCCAAGGCAGGATACCCTTGCCCTCGCTCATCACGGCTTCGAACACCGGCCCGACGCCACGGCCGAACTGGATCGCGTAGCCGCGCACGAAGCCGCGCGACAGGTCGGTGTCGTAGAATTCCTTGCTCCACAGGCAGGTCGGCGGCGCCCGGTTGCTGTCGGTCGGCTCTTCGACATAACCGTAAACCTGCCCGTAGGGGTGGAACATCAGGTTCTTGCCGACCAACTCGCTGGAATTGGCGAGGCCATTCGGGAAACGGCCGGAGGCCGAATTTAGCAGCAGGCGCGGCGTGCCGACGCCATTGCAGGCGATGATGACGACTTCGGCCGCCTGAAACTGTTCGACGCCGTCCTGGTCGTAATAAACGACGCCGGATGCCATGCCGTGCTCGTTGGTGGTGATCTCGCGCACCCGGCAATGCGTGCGCAGTTCGACCCCGGCGCGCAGCGCATGCGGCCAATAGGTGATATCGGTTGAAGCCTTGGCGCCCTGCGCGCAGGCCGGCGTGCAATGGCCGAGATTGATGCAGCGCGCGCGCCCCTCATAGTCCGTGGTCGCGACCGTGGTATCCGACGGCCACCAGTGCCAGCCAAGCTTGTTCATGGTCTTGCCGAAGATCGCGCCGGAGCGGCCGAGCGGTTGCGGCGGCATCTGCGGCTCCGTCAGCGGCGAAAGCGGATCGCCTGACAGTCCCGAGACGCCCATCATGCGGTCGTTCTCGGCAAAGAACGGCGAAAGCGCGTCGTAATCGATCGGCCAGTCGTCGGCAACGCCGTCCAGCGTCTTCACTTTGAAGTCGGACGGATGCAGCCGCGGCCAGTGCGCGGTGTACATCACCGTCGAGCCGCCGACGCCATTGAAATTCACTACCTTGATCGGCGAGTTGTCGTCGTTGATCGGGTAGTCTTCCGGCCGCGCACGGACGTTGGGACTGGTCGAATAGTCGCCATAGAAGCGCGCTTCCCAGTCGCGGCCCGTGCTCGGATATTGTGCGGGATTCATCCAGCCGCCCTGGTCGAGGCAGAGGATGTGCATCCTGGTGTCGGCAAGGCTCCAGGCCACCGCGGCGCCAGACGCGCCGGCGCCGATGATCAGGACGTCAACGGGATCGTTCATTGTGGTTCCTTAAGCCTCAGCCGTCATTGCGAGGAGCGAAGCGACGAAGCAATCCATTCTTTCGTCTCCGCTGTGAAATGGATTGCTTCGCTTCGCTCGCAATGACGGGGGAGACATTTCAATTCGTCGCCGCTTGACGGGCGATCGTCGTCTTGAGCCTGGACGCGGCGACACAGCCGGGTCCGGACGGCAGACGATAGAGTCAAACCGGATGCTTAGTAAAGCCGGCCAGGCGCGGATCTGACGATCGCTCAGGGCTGCTTGACCGCGATGAACGACGCCACCACGCCCGCAGGGTTGCCGTTGTGAGGTTTTGCGCGGATCACGTTACCGACAATCGCCGGCACCTGGTTGACGCCGTTCGGCCACTGATAGGCAAGCTGGCCGTGATAATCATACTCCCAGTTCGCGGTGCCGGTGTTGGGGCGCCCGGTACCGACGATCTCCACGATCGGTCCACCGTCGTTCTCCCGGATCGTGCCTTTCAGATCGAGGCCGCCGCCGGTCCAGTCGATCGCGCCTGTCAGCGTCGTATCGTTCGGAATCTCGAACGTGAACACGGCCTCGGCGAACAGCAGCGCATACAGGTTCGCCGGCGCCGTATTCGGATCGTCGCCGATCAGCGTCGGGTCGTTGAGAAAGCTTCGATAGGTCCATTTGCCCGCGAGCGCCGCGGCCGGTTGCGCATATGCCATGGTTCGACCTCTAAAATATCCAAGGTTGATGGTTATAAAATATTATACCTGTACGAGCAATGCGGCAAGCTGACGGAAGAGCGCAGGCACGCCTGCAGCGCCCGCCAATTCGCGATAGCAGCTACGCGCTCCGAGGTTTGTTCATGAGCGCGAGACCGGATAGCGTTTGGGTCAACCAAGTATCCCGGGAGTAACGCCAAGTGGCCAATGCGAGCCAGACCGAACGACCTCAAACTACAGCCGTGCCGGAATACGACGCCATCATCATCGGCGCCGGCATGTCGGGCCTGTACCAGCTCTATCGCTTGCGCGAGCAGGGGTTGCGGGTGCGCGTGCTCGAGGCCGGCACCGAGGTCGGCGGCACCTTGTACTGGAACCGCTATCCCGGCGCCCGCTTCGATTCCGAGAGCTATTCCTACGGCTACTCTTTTTCCAAGGAGTTGCTGGAGGAATGGGACTGGTCCGAGCATTTCGCCGGCCAGCCGGAAACGCTGCGCTATCTCCAGCATGTCGCCGACAAATTCGATCTGCGCCGCGATATCCAGTTTCGCAGCCGGGTCACCGCCGCCATCTATCAGGAGGAGTCGCGAAGCTGGAACGTCACGCTGGAGGACGGCAGCCGCTTCCGCGCCCGCTTCCTGATCACCGCGATCGGCCCGCTGTCGACCCCGACGCTGCCGCGCATCGAGGGACGGGACAGTTTTAGAGGGCAATCCTTCCATACCGCGCGGTGGCCGCACGAGCCGGTGGACTTCGCAGGCAAGCGTGTCGCCGTGATCGGCACCGGCGCAACCGGCGTGCAGACGATCCAGACCATTGCCGGAAGCGTCGGGCATCTCACCGTGTTCCAGCGCACGCCCAATTGGTGCGCGCCGCTGCACAACGGCAAGATCGACGCCGAGACGCAGCAAAAGATCAAGGACGGCTACCCGGAGATTTTCGCGCGCTGCCAGGAGACGTTTGCGTGCTTCCTGCACACGCCGGATCCGCGCGGCGCGTTCGAGGTGTCCGAGGAGGAGCGCGAGGCGTTCTACGAAAAGCTCTACGCCGAGCGCGGTTTTGGGATCTGGCAGGGCAATTTCAGGGATATCCTGATCGACCGAAAGGCCAACGCGACCATCAGTGACTTCGTGGCGCGAAAAATTCGCGCGCGCGTCAAAGACCCGAAGGTCGCGGAAAAGCTGATCCCGAAAAATCACGGCTTCGGCACCCGCCGCCTGCCGCTGGAAACCTTCTACTACGAGGTCTACAACCGCGACAATGTCGAGCTGGTCGACATTACCACGACGCCGATCGAGCGGATCACGCCTCGGGGCATCAAGACCAGCGCAACGGAATATGAATTCGACATCATCATTTTCGCCACCGGCTTCGACGCCATCACCGGCAGCTTTGACAAGATCGATTTTCGCGGCGCCGACGGCGCGCGGCTGACGGACAAGTGGAAACATGGGCCGCAAACCTATCTCGGCATCATGGTCGACGGCTTTCCCAACATGATGATGCTGATGGGGCCGCACACCGCGCTCGGCAATATTCCGCGCAGCATCGAATACAGCGTCGACTGGGTCACCGGCCTGATCCGCTTTGCGCGGGAAAACAACCTGACGCGGCTGGAGGCCACGACAGCGGGCGTGGCGTCGTGGACCGATCACGTCAAGGCGCTGGGCGTCGGCCTGTTGTCCAACGAGGTCAACTCCTGGATGACCGGGATCAACTCCAACGTCGAAGGCAAGCAAACCCGCATCGTCGCCCGCTACAGCGGCAGCGCGCCGGCCTATCGCGCAAGGTGCGATGAGGTCGCGGCGAAGGGGTATGAGGAGTTGAGGTTGGGGTAAGGACTCGCGCACGGACCTTTCACGCCCACCGGCCGTCATCCCCCGCGAAGGCGGGGGATCCAGTACGCCGCGGCTTCTCGATTCCATCACCGGCGTCTCTGGAATACAGGATCGCCCGCCTTCGCGGGCGATGACGACAGGAGGTAGCACTGACCTGTCCGCGTCATTGCGAGCGAAGCGAGCAATCCATCGCGCCGCGCAAAGGAAGAATGGATTGCTTCGTCGCTTGCGCTCCTCGCAATGACGGCGCTCCAAATCGGGAACGTAACCTCGCATTCTCGCGGCGCAATGCGCCCGAGGTTTGCCTGAATCTCGCCCCCCAAAAATACAGAGGGCGCAGGGAAGACCGGGTGCGCGCTGCACCCGCGGTCTCGTGTGCAATTTGTGCATAAGAACACGCAGACGAGCATACAGGTTCAGCGGAGGCATCCGGCCTTCCCTGCGCAGTGGTTTACGGCTTACTTCGTGCTCTCCCCGGCGACCGGGCTTTCTTGCCACCGTCGCCTCGCGGAAAAACTCCACAAGAACTTGACGCCAGCATCGGGGCGTCAGGACCACACGACTTCGCCGTCCGCGTCAGCGCCGTTCGTCAAAGGCGCATCCACGTCCACCGCATCCCACCGCGCGTTTGGTGACGATCGCGAGCCGCCCCTCGTTCGGGTGAGACGCGCGGAGAAATGCCACTGATTTGCCCCATGAGGGCAAGCAGGATTTTTTCTTACGAAGGACTTGACAGAAAATACTGATTTGCCCGTCGGGCATTTTAGCGTATTGCGTCCAAGCCCAAACCCGTCATTGCGAGCGAAGCGAAGCAATCCATGTCTCCACTTGCGGCGCAATGGATTGCTTCGCGGAGCCTGTCATCGGGCGGCGCTTCGCGCCGACCCGTTGGCTCGCAATGACGGTTGATGGAATCCTTTCCATCACCACGCATCGATGCACGGCCGCTTGCGGCCGTTGCGCAGCTCCGGCTTCGGCACCGAGCGCAGGCCCGACATGATCCAGTGCCGCGTGTCGGCGGGATCGATCACCTCATCGATCTCGAGCACGGAGGCAATCGAGACCGCCTTGCCGTTGGCATAGAGTTCGGCAACCTTGGTCTTGTAGTAGTTTTCGCGCTCGACCGGGTCTTCGATCGCCTCCATCTCCTTGCGGAAGCCGAGCCGGATATAACCTTCGAGACCCATGCCGCCGAACTCGCCGGTCGGCCATGCCACCGTGAAGAACGAGGCATGAAAGCCGCCGCCGATCATCGACTGCGCGCCGAGGCCGTAGCCCTTGCGCAACACGATGCCGAACAGCGGCACCGTGAGGCTGGCGCCGGTCACGAACATCCGCGCCACATGGCGCACGATCGCGGTCTTCTCGGCCTCGGGCCCGACCATGAAGCCCGGCGTGTCGCACAGGGACACGATCGGAATATCGAAAGCGTCGCAGAGCTGCAGGAAGCGCGCGGCCTTGTCGCCGGCCGCAGCATCGATCGCGCCGCCGAGATGTTTTGGATTGTTGGCGATCAATCCGAACGGCTTGCCCTCGATGCGGATGAAAGCCGTGATCATGCCGATGCCAAAATCCCGGCGGATTTCGAGCACCGAGCCTTCGTCGGCCAGGAGATCGATGACATTGCGGATGTCATAGACGCGTAAGCGATTTTCCGGGATCGCGCGCCGCAGCAGGCGCTGGTCAGGCGCTTTCCAGTCCGCTACCGGGCCCTGAAAATACGACAGGTATTTTTGCGCGGCGGTTGTCGCTTCCTCCTCGTCCTCGACCAGGATGTCGATGACGCCGTTGGGCGACTGGAACGAGACCGGCCCGACTTCGGCGGGGTGATAGACGCCGAGGCCGCCGCCCTCGATCATCGCGGGGCCACCCATCCCGATCGAGGCATTCCTCGTGGCGATGATGACATCGCAGCAGCCGAGCATCGCGGCGTTGCCCGCAAAACAATAGCCGGAGACGACGCCGATGACCGGCACCAGGCCGGACAGCTTTGCGAACTGCACGAAAGACGGCCCGTCGAGGCCGGTCATGCCGAGCCGGTCGGTATCGCCGGGACGGCCGCCGCCACCTTCGGCATAAAACACCAGCGGCAGGCGCCACTGCTCGGCGAGACCGAGCATGCGGTCGATCTTCTTGTGGTTCATGTGGCCCTGGGTGCCGGCCAGCACGGTGTAGTCGTAGGAGATCACCATGCAGCGGGCGGCGTCCGCACCGAATTTTTCGGCGTTGACGGTGGCGACGCCCGAGATCAGCCCGTCGGCGGGCGTGTTTCGGATCAGGTCGTCGACCTTGCGCCGCCGGCGCTGGGCGGCGATCGCCAGCGAGCCGTATTCGACGAACGATCCTTCGTCGACCAGCTGCCCGATGTTTTCGCGCGCGGTTCGCTGATTGGTCTTGCGCCGGCGCTCGACCGAGGCCGGCCGGTTTTCGTCCAGCGTGATGGCGTGGCGCGCGATCAGTTCGGCGAGATCCGGGCGGATGTGATCGAGGTCGATGTCTTCCTCTTCCGTCTCATGATGGCTATCGATCTCGGCCGGCTCGAGGAACAGAATGGCCTCGTCCTGCATCAGCGTCACGCCGACACCGGCCGCGATCCTAGTCACCCTGCCGCCATGCGGCGCGGTCACGAGGTGTTCCATCTTCATGGATTCGAGCACGGCGATCTGCTGCCCGGGACGAACGAGGTCGCCCTCGCCGACTTCGATCGCGACAATCGTGCCCTGCAGCGGCGCCGGCACTGGCACCGAACCCGCCGGCGCAATTTCGCTGGCCAAGGATTTGGCTCCATCGCCAGGGGCACCCGTCGCTTCGAAAAACAGCGGCTCGGAAATCTCGTTTGCCGCACCGACCAATGCCGCGACATGGGTATCGATGAAGCCGGTACTGATGTGGTTGGCGGCGAACTCCGGATGCGCCAGCACGGCGCCGAGGAACGGGATATTGGTGGCGACGCCGCCGATGCGGAATTCGCGCAAGGCGCGCGCGGCTTTCTGGACCACGTCTCCCCAGTTCGCGCCCGGCGAATGGACAATGACTTTTGCGAGCAGGGAGTCGAAGGCCGCGCTGGTCCTGTAGCCGGTGTAGCCAAAGGTATCGACGCGGACGCCGGGACCGGACGGCAGGTCGAACACCGCGAGCGTGCCGCCGGTCGGCCTGGTCACGCCGTTGGCGTCCATCACCTCCATGTTGACGCGAAGCTGCATCGCATAGCCGCGCGGCGCCGGGATTGCGGCTTGCGCAAGCCCGAGCGAGGCCAGCGTCGCACCGGCCGCGACCGCGAGCTGCGATTTCACCAGATCGACGCCAAGCACTTCTTCGGTGGCGGTATGCTCGACCTGAAGCCGCGGATTGGCCTCGATGAAGGCGAACGCGGTGTCCCCGCCTTTGGCGTCGATATCGACCAGGAATTCGAAGGTGCCGAGATTGTCGTAGCGCGCCGCCGCGGCAAGCGCTTTTGCCGCCTCGATGATGCGCGCGCGCAAGGGTTCGCTCAGCGAGGGGCTGGGCGCCACTTCGATCAGCTTCTGGTTACGCCGCTGGATCGTGCATTCACGCTCCCACAGATGGCTGATCGCGCCATGGCGGTCGCCGATGATCTGCACTTCGATGTGGCGGGCGTTGCGGATCAGGCGCTCGACATAGACGCCATCGCTGCCGAAGGCGGCCCTGGCCTCGGACTGGCAGCGCGCATAGGCCTCTTCCAACTTGGCGGCGTCATCGACAATGCGCATGCCGCGCCCGCCGCCGCCGGCGATCGCCTTGATCATGACCGCGCCGCCGGCGCCGAGCGAAGCAAAAAACGCCTTCGCTTCGTCCAGGCTGGTCGCACCGTTCGTGCCATCGATAATGGGAACGCCGCACTTCCTGGCCAGCGCCTTGGCTTGCGCCTTGTCGCCGAACAGGTCCAGCGCCTCCGGCGACGGGCCGACGAAGGTGATCCCCTGCTCCGCACAGCGCCGCGCCAGCGCGGAGTTCTCGCTGAGAAAGCCGTAGCCGGGATGCAGCGCGTCGCACCCGGTCGCCCTGGCGGCCGCGATGACCGCCTCGATATCGAGATAGGCCCGCGCGCCCCGTCCCGGGATTTCGCAGGCCTCGTCGGCGCTGCGGACGTGCAGCGACAGCGCGTCGTCGGCGGGGTAGATCGCGACGGTGGCAAGGCCGGTCTCGCCGGCCGCACGTGCGATGCGAATGGCGATCTCGCCGCGGTTGGCGATCAGCAGTTTCTGGAGAGGCATGAACGGTCCCGTAAGAAGTTAGCGATCCTTCATGGTCGGATCGAGTACGATGCGCAAGGATTCGCCGAGCGCGTTGAAGGCCAGCGAAACTACCAGAATGGCGAGCCCGGGCGCATACATCTGCTCCGGCGCGATTTCCATATATTGGTAGGCGCGGGCCAGCATCGCGCCCCAGCTTGGATTGGGCGGCTGAATGCCAAGGCCGAGGAAGCTGAGGCTGGCTTCAGCCAGCAGCGCGGCCGCCAATAGCAGCGTCACCTGCACGATCACCGGCTGCAGCGCATTCGGCAGCACATGCTTCCACAGGATGTACCAGCTGGGTGCGCCGAAGCCGCGCGCCGCGTCGACATAGAGTTCCTGGCGCACGATCAGCGTGCGCGCGCGGACGATGCGCGCCAGCGCCGGAAACATCACGATACCGACCGCGATCATGCCGTTGGTGAGGCCGATGCCGAGCGCGCCGGTGACCGCGATCGCCAGCACGATCGCCGGAAACGACAGAAAGGTGTCGATCACCCGGCTGATGATATCGTCGGTCCAGCCGCCGAAGAATCCGGCGATCAGGCCGACCGGCAAGCCGATGGCGACGGCCACCGTGACGGCCAGCAGGCTCGCATACACCGTCGCCGGCGCGCCGTAGATCAGCCGGCTAAAGATGTCGCGGCCGAGATCGTCGGTGCCGAGCAGATGGGCCGCCCCCGGCGGCGCCAGCATGTTGTTGACGTCCTGTGCGGTCGGCGCATAGGGCGCGATCCAGGGCGCGCCGATCGCAACGATCACGAGCACCGTTAGCACGAGAATCGCCAGCGCCGCGCGAAGATCGCCGGCGAGCCAGCGGAAGAAACGGCGCAGCCGGGTCGGCCTGGTCGATGTTTCCCGGTTTGTGAGCGCCAGATCCGTCATGACTCGATCCTGGGATCGACGGCCGCGCACAGCAGATCGGCGATCAGATTGACGGCGATCACGACGATCACCATCGCGAACACCACGCCCTGCACGATCGGGAAATCGCGCTGGATGGCGCCGCGCACGATCAGGCTGCCGAGGCCGGGAATCGCGAACACCGCTTCGATGACGACGGTCGCTGCCAGCATGCGGTTGACCAGGAGGCTGATGATGGTGAACAGATTGACGCTGACATTCTTCAGGCCGTGCTGCCAGAGAATGCGCGACATCGACAGGCCCTTGGCGTGCAGGGTCCGCACATATTGCGACGACAGCACTTCCAGCAGCGAGCCGCGCAATTGCCGCGCCACCTCGGCCATGCCATAGGCCGCAATCGCAATGCCCGGCAGCAGCGCGTGCCGGATCGCCTCGACCGGCGATACGCTGAAGGATTTGGCGCCGGTGGCCGGCAGCCAGTTCAGTTTCAGCGAAATCTCCGCGACCAGAATCATCGCCAGCCAGAAGCCGGGAATCGCGACGCCGAGGGAGGCGATCATGCTGACCGATTTGTCGAGCAAGCCATTGGGCTTGATCGCCGCGATCACGCCCATCGGAATTCCCGTCACAAGCGCCAGCACGAGCGCGATCGCGACGATCAGCAGCGTGTTGGGAAACGCGCGCCCGATCGAGGTCGCGACCTTCTCGCCGGTCAGCAGCGATTGCGAGAGGTCGCCCTGCGCGACTTTTCCGAGCCAGGCGCCGTATTGCACCAGGAACGGCCGGTCGAGGCCGTAGATCTTCTTGATCTCGGCGATGCGGGTATCGGACGCGTTGTCGCCGGCCAGCGTCACCGCGATGTCGCCGGGCACCAGTTTCAACAGCGCGAACACCATGAAGGTCGCGAGCAGGATCACGGGCAGCGCCTGCAACAGGCGGCTGCCAATCACCCTTGCCGGACTTCGTCGCGCCATGGCTTTAGCTTTCCAGCCAGACGTCGTCGTATTTCGGCTTGCCGAGCAGGTTCGGCCGATAGCCCTGCACCTTCTTGTTCATCGCGACCAGTTCGAACTGGAAGGCGAGCGGCGCCACGAAGGCATTTTCCATGACAATCCGTTGCACGGTCGCGAACGCCTTGCGGCGGAATTCGATATCTTCCGACGCGCGCGATTCCCTGATCGCGGCTTCCAGCTCCGGCGGTACCGGGGCGCGGCCGCCATTGTAATAGGCGTCCTTGGTGAACATCAGCGAATAGGTCAGACTCGGGTCCGGCCGTCCGGTCCAGGCCGCGAGCAGGCCGGAGCCGCGCTTCTCCGGCCCGAAGAACGCGGCGGACGCCTCCGCGATCGGCGCATTGACGAACTTCACATTCATGCCGGCCTTGCGGAACTGCTCGATCAGGATTTCCTGGCGCTGCACCGAATCCTGATCGGTATAGCCGCCGATCTCGATCACCGTTCCCTCCTTGAAGCCGGCTTCCGCCAGCAGCTTGCGCGCCTTGTCGGGATCATAGGGATAGAGCTCGGCCACTGATTTGTCGTAGGCCCAATGCGCTTTCGGCAAATTCATGTAAGCGGGTTCGGCCAGGCCTGCGAGCGCGGCCTTGACGAACGCCTCGCGGTCGATCGCGAAATTGAAGGCCTGGCGCACCTTGATATTGTCGAATGGCGGCCTGGCCCAGTTCAGAAAGATCTGGAACACGTACAAGGTCGGCCCGTTGAACACCTTGATGCTGCTGGCGTGCTCGATGATCGCCTTCTGGCGCGGCGGCAGCTGATAGATCAGATCGTTTTGCCCGGCGGTGACCGAGCGTGCGCCGGTGGTCAGTTCCGGAATGATCGAAAACTCGATGCCGTCGGGATAGGGACGGTTGGGCTTCCAGTATTTCTCGTTGCGCTTGACGATGATCTTTTCGCCATCGGCCCAGCTGACAAAGGCATACGCGCCGGCACCGACCGGCGTGCGCGTGACATTGCCGGCGGAACTGGCCTTGAGCGCCGTCGGCGAAACCATCATGCCGGCGCGGTCGGAGAGAATGCCGGGCAGCGCGGCGTCGGGTGTATTGAGCTTCAGCGTCACCTGCATCGGACCGGTGATCGCAGCCGAGGCCATCGAGGCGAGATCGGCCTTGATGTTGGATTTCTGGTCGCTCTTGTTGCGCTCGAGATTGAATTTGACCGCTTCGGCGTCGAGCGGCGTGCCGTCATGGAAGCTGATACCGGAGCGGATGTTGAGCACGAAGGTGGTGGGATCGGTAAAACTCCAGCTTTCGGCCAGGCCCGGCTTCGGCTTCAACGTTTCGAAATCCCATTCGGTCAGCGTGTCGTACATCGTGAACAGGAACGCATGATCGGAGCCGGCGCCGCCGGTTGCGGGATCGAGGCTCGACGGATTGGCCGGCGCCGAGATGCGCAGGATGCCGCCGCGCTTCGGCGCGCCCTGCGCGAAGGCGCGGCCGCCGAAGGCAGCACCTGTCAGCGCGGCCGTCATCAGCGCCATTGCCTCGCGTCGTGTCTGTGTCATGGCCTATCCTCCGGCAGTTTTGTTCTAGTTCGGCGAAAAGTTCGGGCGATCGGCAAAATGGCAGGCGACCCAGTGATCGGGCATCAGTTCGCGCCAGTCCGGCGTCCGGGCGGCGCAGACCGCCTGCGCATATTGGCAGCGGGTGCGAAAGCGGCACCCCGACGGCGGATCGATCGGGCTCGGGATTTCGCCCTGCAGCACGATGCGATGATCGTCGCGCATCGACGACGGCAGCGGCCGCGGCTCGGCCGACATCAGCGCCTGCGTATAGGGATGCAGCGGCCGTTCCGAGACTTTTTCGGTCGGACCGAGTTCGACAAAGCGACCGAGATACATCACGGCCACCCGCTCGCTGATGTGGGACACCACCGCGAGATCGTGGGTGATGAACACGTAAGTCAGCCCGAGGTCGCGCTGCAATTCGGCGAACAGATTGAGCACGTCGCCGCGGATCGACATATCCAGCGCCGCCACCACCTCGTCGCAGACGATCAGCTTTGGCCGCAGCGTCAGCGCGCGGGCGATGACTACGCGCTGCTTCTGACCGCCGGACAATTGATGCGGATAGCGCTCGCCGGCTTCCTGCGGCAGGCCGACGCGGTCCATCGCCTCCCGCGCCCGCGCCAGGCGCTCCGACCTGGTGCCGGCGCGCGCCAGTTCGAGCGGCTCCAGCACCGATGCCAATATCGTCATGCGCGGATTCAGCGCGGCATTCGGGTCCTGGAAGATGATCTGGTAATCGCGGCGGTGGCTCTGGAACCCCTTGCGCGGCAAGGCAAGCGGATCGACGCCGTCATGCAGGATGGCGCCGGCGCTCGGTTTGAGCAAAAACACCAGCGCGCGGCCGATCGTCGTCTTGCCCGACCCGGATTCGCCGATGATGCCAAAGGTCTCGCCGCGGCGGACATCGAAGCTGACGCCATCGACCGCTTTGACGGTGGCGCGGCGATCGGTGGTCTGAAATTGCACTTCGAGATCGCGCACCGAGACGATCGTATTGTCTCGGGCGTCCTGGGGAATGCGGGTGGCCTGCGCAATCATGGCCGGCTGACCATCGCCGCGATCGGCGCCGAGCCCAAATGCTGCAGGGCGCCCGGCAGTTCGAGCTCGCGAAAACGCCAGCAGCGCACCTTGCGGCCGCCGCCGGCATCGCACAGTTCCTGCTCGGCCTCGCAACCTGCCACCGCGTGCGGGCACCGCGCCTTGAAGCGGCAGCCATTGGGCATATCCAGAATGGACGGCACCCGGCCCGGGATCGACGGCAGCTTGCCGCCGCGCGGGCTCAAATGCGGCAGCGACCGCAACAGGCCCGACGTATAGGGATGCAACGGGCGCACCAGCGCGTCGTCGACCGCGGCGTCCTCGATCACCTCGCCGGCATACATCGTGATCATGCGGGTGCAGGTCTCGGCGACGACACCGAGGTCGTGCGTGATCAGCATCAGCGCGGTGTTCGAGGTCGCACTGAGGTCGCGCAGCAATTGAAGGATTTGCGCCTGCACGGTGACATCGAGCGCGGTGGTCGGCTCGTCCGCGATCAATAGTTGCGGTCCGCAAATGAGAGCGGCGGCGATCATCACGCGCTGGCGCATGCCGCCCGAGAGCTGGTGCGGGTAATCGTCGATGCGCCGCTCCGGCGATGCAATGCCGACCCGGCGCAGCATATCCAGGGTTTTCGCCCGCGCCTCTTCCTTAGCTATGCCGGTGTGGACGCGCAGCGTCTCGGCGATCTGGTGGCCGACACTGAAGACAGGATCGAGCGCGCTCATCGGCTCCTGGAAGATCATCGCGATCCGCCGGCCGCGGATTGCGCGCATCTCCCGCACGCTGCAGGTGGCCAGATCGACGCCGTCGAACAGGATCGAGCCGTCAAGGCCGGCAAAATTGTTCGGCAGCAGTCTTGCGATCGACAGGCCGGTGATGGTCTTGCCGCAGCCGCTTTCACCGACAATGCCGACGCGCTCGCCCGGCGCGATATCGAAGTCGATCTTGCGCGTCGCCTGCCAGATGCCGTGCGAGGTCTTGAAGCGGATACCCAGGCCGCGCATCGACATCAGCGCGGGCGAGCCGCCGGCGGCGGCCGTGTCCGATCTGCGCTGTGCCGGCTCCGCCGTTTGCATCAGCCCGCCGCCCGCTTCTTCTCTTTCACCAGCTGTTCCTCCATCAGCATCTCGGTGCCGATGATGCCGTCGCGGGTCAATTGCTCGATCTCGGCGTCGGACAGCCCGAGCAGGCCTGCGAGAATTTCGCGATTATGCTGGCCGAGCGTCGGCGGCGGTTTTCGGATCGGAAACGGGTTGGCGCCTTCGCGGAACGGCATCGACGGCTGCGGATGCCTGCCGATAAAGGCGCGATCGATTTCCTGGATGAAGCCGCGCGCATGCAATTGCGGGTCTTTCAGCAGTTCGATCGGCAGCCGCGCGACGCCGGAGGCGATACCCGCCCCCTGCAAGGCGTTCATCGCAGCCTCCGGCTCCCGCGACGACGTCCAGTCAGCAATGGCGGCCTCGATTTCGCTCTCGATGTTGCGCCGGCCGGCGGCCGTCTTCAGCGTTTCATCGCTGGCCCAGTCGGCACGGCCGAGCAGCCGCGCAAGTTTTGGCCACATCGCATCGCCGGAAACCGCGACCACGATCCAGTTGTCCTGACCTTTGTCTTGCCCCGCGCATGGGAAGCAGCCATGCGGCACGAAATCCGGGTGACGGTTGCCGTATTTTGTCGGCGCCTCGCCGCCGATCGAATGCGCCACGATCCAGGGCGCCGCGAACGGCATCATGCATTCGATCTGCGCCAGATCGATGAACTGGCCCTTGCCGGTCAATCTGGCGTGGATCAGCGCGGTGAGCACCGCGGCGCAGCCGTTCAGGCCGCCGACCGCATCGCCAAACGCGGTGTGGCTCATGACCGGCGGACCATTGGCGTCGCCGACCACGCTTGGCAGGCCCGAGCCCTGCTCCAGCGTCGAGCCATAGGCGCGGCAATCGCGATGGGTACTGCCGGCGCCGAAGGCCGACATCGACATCATCACGAGTTTTGGATTGAGCTGGCTCAGCACCTCATAGCCGAGCCCGAGTTTCGGCAGCACTTCGACCGAATAATTATCGACGACGAGATCGGCATCGGCGAGCAACTGTTTTGCCAGGTCGAGGCCCTGCGGCTGGGTCAAATCGAGCGTGATACCGCGCTTGTTGCGGTTCATGATGCAGTAACGCACCGACTTCTCGTACATCTGGTCGAGAATATAGGCCGGGCGGCGGTCGACGCCGCGCCACCAGTCCGGGTATTGAATGGCCTCGATCTTTATCACGTCGGCGCCGAGATCGGCGAGCGTCCGCGTGCAGATCGGGCCGGCCCAGCCCATCGAGAAATCGATCACGCGGATGCCGTCGAGCGGCAGGCGATTGGCGCTGCCCGGCTTGGGCGAAGCCGCAGCCATCTCGGTCTTGCGCGCATGGGCGTGGCCGAGCATCTGCTCGCCGACATCGGGAACCGCGCCGCCACGGCGCGGCGGCGTGCCGGTCAAGCGCTGCACCGAGCCGGCGGTGAAGCCGGTCTCGTCGCCGATGATGATCGGAACGATCGCGCCGCGCGCCTGCTTCTCTTCGTCCGCGATCAGGTCGGCAATCTCGGGCACCGGCACGATCGGGATCTTTCGCTGCAGGCCTTCGGCGAACCATTCCTTCGCGGTGCGTTCCTTCAATTTCGGAACGATCTTGCTTTCGATCGCCGCGATGTGCTGGAGCCGATCGACACCCAGAAACAGCGCCGGGTCGTCGCGCAGCTCGGGCAGACCCAGCATCTCACAGAACGCGCGCCATTGCGCCGGGGTCACGGTGGTGACGCCAAGCCAGCCCTGTCTGGTTTCGTAGATACCGACCGGAAAAGTCGGCCAGAATCGATTGACGCCGATCCGGTGCATGATGTCACCGCGCGAAAACG
>Ga0210410_10001922_pt1 | contig 18985 bp, 15 predicted proteins | sample IncBWC4MmetaG_FD_161058 | JGI IMG/M metagenome (GOLD analysis project Ga0210410, IMG submission 161058) | Forest soil microbial communities from Barre Woods Harvard Forest LTER site, Petersham, Massachusetts, United States - Inc-BW-C-4-M | ecosystem: Environmental > Terrestrial > Soil >... | reverse complement strand
GTAACACAGCGTGGCGCAGAGACTGATCTTGAGAGCGAAGGCGATATTATTCTTATCTTTGATGGCACCCGGAATCAGGAACGGGACATTTCTGGAGGGCAAGACAGCCAACTCTTTGTTCTTCGCCGGGCCCAGATCGACGGGCATCACGAGGATGGAGTGGATGGTCGCTTCCACACGATCGAGCAAACTATTTGTTGTTCGCGGGCCGGGCTCCAGGCGCTTCTCCGATTGAGGGATGGCTGCAGGAATCAGGCGGCCACATTGTTCAGCAATGCGCGCACAGCGTTGTCGAAGTTCGGCTTCATCGCGTCTTTCGCTCTGCAAACCAAAGGCTGCGGAAGCATCCATTAGTTCCGCCAACATCGTGATGTGCACGCGCGTTCCGATAGGAAGGGCACGGGTATCGAGATCCCGGTCGACGATCTGGTTATACAGATCCATCATTGCCAGCTGCCCCGCCCCCGCAAGGCGTGACACACGGACGGCAGCATCGAACCGTTGCTTCGGACTGACCTCCTGCTGCGCGCACAGGCTGAACATCTTCTGCAAAGCCTGATAGCGAATGCGAAACTGCTCTTCCAGGCGATCGGCTGGGGAGCGGGCACCAAAGACGTACTCCACGGCAACGCCACAGGCTGCAGCCATTGCAAAGGCGGCTAGCAGACGAAGCGAATTCTTTACCAGTGTGTCTTCAGGTGCATGATGTTCCCAGAAGCCAATGACAACGCAGTAGATGAACCCCACGAGTGAGCCGAGCGAGGGCAGGCTAGTGCTCACTAGAATCATTCCACCAACGAAGGTCACAATGACAACGCTGAGGACGCGCGCCATCGGATCGTTGTCACTGAGAATGACAACACCCATCTCGCTCCCAATCACCACCAATATCGTCACAACAGAAGCAAAGGCGGTTCGCAGGGACACGGAAGGACTCTCTCGTCCGATGAGAAAAATGAAGTACAAACCATAGGCGACGTATGGCATCTGCAGTACCAGCATCAAGACCAGCACGACGACGGACGAGAATGTCATCCGAAGAGCCTTGCTGAGACGTTCGGGCGTGGGCTGGAGATCCTGCCAGATGCGGTCGAGCCACGGTGTGGGCTTCGGCAATGAGAAGTCTTTGAACATCCAGCTATCTCACGACCGTCACCGCCGTAGCTCCTATGCGGAACAGATCGGGATCGGGGTTCTGAATACGAATACGAACCGGGAACCGAGACGACAGATGCACCCAATTGAGGGTCCGTTCGATGTTGGGCAGTCCGGCGACCACGCTTCCGTCCTCCGGGAACACGCCATACCCAATACTCTCCACCAGCCCGGTGAACCTTTTCTCTGGATGTCCCATGAGGTACACATCGACGAACGAGCCGATGCGGATGCTCCTCACTTTCGCCTCACGATAGTTCGCGACAACCCACCACTTGCGAGTGTCGATGAGCGTGAACATCGGAGTGCCCGGTCGGGCGTAGGCGCCCTCCGAGATGTTCATGTTGGTTACGTAGGCATCGAAAGGCGTGACGACGCGGCATCGCTCGAGGTCGAGCCGGGCGCGATCAACCCTTGCGGCCAGACCAGGCCGTTGGGACTCAAGGATATCCAGGGTGTCGATAACATGAATCGATTGCCCGAGCTTTGCTCGTGATTCGGATGCCGCATCGTCGGCTTCCTGCTGGCGTAAAACCGCTTGTGTCTCCTGGGCCTGTGCCTCGCTGAGCGCGGCCACGGCTGCATCGTAGCTGCCGCGAGCTATTCGGACAGCCGTGTTGGCTTGATCTATTTGATCGACCGTCACGTATTGTTTTTGCAGCAGGGGTTCAAGGCGATGCAGGTCGTTCGTGGAATACTTCAATTGCGCTTCGGCGGCATTGGCAGAAGCCTGAGCACGCAATACCGTCGCCTTGGCTAAAGCTACCCCGCTTCCGGCGGTGCGTATCGCAGTAGTGGAGTTGTGGACCGCAGCGCTTGCTGCCTCGACGGCGCTGTTCTGGGCCGCGATTTTACGCTTCGTATCGATGATTCGCTGTTCCAGGTTTTCCTGGTCGGAAAGCGCCTGCCGCAGATCGTACTCGTAGTCCCGGGGATCAATGACGAAAAGTAACTCGCCTTGCTTCACATAGGCATTGTCTTTGACCGGCAACTGGGCGAGACGGCCACTGACCTCCGGGGCGATCTCAATAAAGTTCGCCCGCACGCTAGCGTCGTCGGTTCTGGGGTGCCGGTCAGTATCGAGAACGACAAGCAGTAAGGTCACGACTGCGGCGATGACGACGCCGAACCGGATCAGGCGCCCCACTCGCTTGCGGCTTAGATTTACAGGTTCTTGTGTCATCTGTTGTCCTATCGGAAGAAGACCAGCCAAAGCGTGCATGTAAACAAAATGACGACGCATGGATAGAACAGTGCAAGAGGTCCGACTTCCGATTCCGTGTGGTAACGCAGCAGAAAATAGCGCACCAGAAAGCTGAGTGCGACTGCCACGGTCAGGCAGAGCATCCAGACAGGAAGAAAGGAGCCGATTACGTCGATGGACGGCGCCCGTTGACACCCGGCGCCTGCCACGGCCAAAGCCACAGCGAGACCACTAAGCAATTGCCACCGGCGGGAAGTCATTTGTTTCCGTCCTCGGATTGCAGTTTTGTTGCTCGCGGTTGATTCCTCAACAAATTCCCGGTTGCGAATTCAAGGTTCACTGCCTCCACAAGTAATTCCGAGCGTGCGGAAACACCGGACAGCCGCGCCAGCGCCAGCTGTTTCTCGGCAGTAACAACGTCGATCAAATTCTTCACTCCGTATTTGTAAGCATCGAGCGATGCCGAGTAAGATTCGTTTGCAGACTTCAGCAACGCCACCGCGGCTTCGTGTTTTCGCACAGCCGTCCGGAACGCGATGTAAGCGGTCCAGACTTCCCGCGTAGCCTGGTCGTGTATTGCCGTCAATTCATCTTCCGCCTCCCGCCGCTTGGATTCCGCGATCAACAGCTCGTTCTTACGCGCTCCTCCATCGAAGATCCGCCACTGTACGCTGACCCCAGCAGACCATGTGGGCTGGCTCGCGGGACCGAGCTGACCGAAATCGGCCGTGGGCCATACCGAGGTCTGAGCAACCGATCCGGAAAGAGATATTTGTGGCTTGTACGCCGATCTGGCTGCGCGAACTTCGTCTTTCGCCGCCCGGATCCGCGAGGCTTGCGCCATGAGATCTGGCCGGTTCGCCATCGCCCGATCGATCAACGCGTCTATGGACATCGTCAACGCCTCCGGCAGTGGCGCGCCGTTCTGGCCGTCAATCACGATGTTCGGGGAAGGTTCCGCTCCGACCGCTTCGGTGAGCGCGACGCGCGCAATCTTTGTATCCCCATCCGCAGATTCCATGTCGAACAAAGCCTGCGACGTTTCTGCCCTGGCATTGAGCACGTCTGGGAGAGTTGCCAGTCCGTTGTTCAGTCTCGATTCCGCCGCATCCTGAGTGGTTTGTGCAGTGCGCAGTGTCTCTTGTGTGGATTGCAGTCGTTCCTGTGCCGTGATGAGCCGGTAGTAGGAACTTGCGACACGAAATGCCAGAGCTTGATTCTGCTGGATGAAGTCTGCACCGGCTGCGAGTTTTTCCGCTCGTGCGGAATCTACGCTTGCCCCACGTTTGCCAAAGTCAAAGATGAGATATTGCAGGGTGACTTCAGGCTGAACAATGGGTGCCTCGACCATGATATAGCCGCGAGGAGCGAGAGGTTCGGGGAACGGAGTTATGAGCCTCTGGTCCCCGAACACGGCCAGACCCTCAAGCTCGGGATAGTATGTGCTTCTGGCTAAACCCAGTTCGCCTGCCCTCTGCTTTGCACGTTCCCAAATGATGCGCGTGCTCGGATTGTGGTGCTCGGCAATCTCAATCAACTCTGCGAGCGTGTAGGAGTGCGTTGCATCAAGAACGATTGGGCCCTCGCGAGGCGTCTCGCGAGCTGCACAATCGGCCGCCGCTCCAGGCGAGGACACATTTCCTGCACATTGCCCGCGAGTCTCCCTTACGGAGAAAATGAAAAGCGAGAGCGACAGCAAGAGAACTTTCGAGGTTGCCCTGTATCTGATCAACCGTAGGCACCGTAGGCTTGCCAATGGCTGACAGGTGGAGTAATACCCAGCCGCTTCATTTTGTAGAACAGCGTCGTACGCTTCGTTCCAGGTCTTGCGGCTGCTCCGCGAATCCCACCCTTCCTTTTCGCGGCGCCCTGACATTTGCTGGCGTTCCCCTCCTCCATGAAACAATTCGAGCCACCGTCTATCGCGAGCGGTCCGACGCTGCGATGTGCTGTTTCACCGCCCCGGCTGAGGCCTCGAGGGCTTCTTGCTCGGGGCGGTTCGAGTAGGATGAATGGCACATGAGCGACTCCTTCCCGATTAACGATGGCCCGAAGGGAGAACAACACTTCTCCTAGCCCCATCCTTTGCTCGTGACCTTCGACCAGAACTTCAAACGCTTGGAGATTCCCGCCTTCGCAGCAACGCCGAGGGTCAGGTCGCCTTGTCGGGAAGACTGTCGATAGAAGCAATCGCCGCTTGTTCCTTGTCGATGCTCTCTGTGAATTTGGATGGCACAATTCGGCTCCGTCCTAAAAGTCATCAATCAGACCGTTTTGACCAACATCGCAGTGGCGGCTGTGCTGCATTGCATTCCTTCCATCCGAGCACCGATCAGGAGTAGTGCAACCGAGTGCCCAATTGGATTTCACTGAAAACAGAGCTTGAAAAAGGTATCGAAGTGACAGAATCTTAGGAACTGTCAGAATTCTGCGAGTTCAACGAGAGGGTTTACCGGACGGCGTATTTCTTTATGTTGAGCTCTTTGGATCCTCAATTTTAGCGTCGACCGGAATTCCAGTTTGACAACCGGACTTATTTGACCCAGGAATTTTAGACAGGCGAAACTGCTCGACCGGTTGCGATTCGGTTATCTGCCTTTCTTCGCCGGCTCGGCATCGATTCGAATCACGCGCATTAGCTACTCTTTTCTAGCTGGTACGCGCCCTCGGCTTCCTCTCCAATGGCAATGCCGAGTCGTCACCGCGCCGAGGATCGAAGAAGTGTCTCGATTTTCGAATCGAGATTCCGAGCGACAGCAAGAGCCTCGGCGTTTCGGTAGGGCGCCAGAAGACTCGCCATTTTGTCATATGTTAGATGTACGCCGTCTGGGCGCTCATCAACCAAGATTGTGACCGGCGCGTAAGATCCTGCGTCGGGAACGTGCTTGGCCATTTCTTTCATGATGAGTGGATTTCCAATTACAAACCGAACAATCTTTGGTTTATCAACCCCGGTCTCCTTTCGTAGAATTGCGCCCTGATCGAATTCCATGAACATCATCAGCCCAGTATCCCCAAGACTTTGATGGACTGTTCTTTCCAGTTCAGCAAAGGTCTGCGCGTTTCTAATTGCGTTAGCAAACTCGACCATATCCGGACGACCGATGGCCGCTTTGAGCGCCGCCAGAACCGCTTCAAACGACTTGGACGATGTCACGCTAAGACGATCGATTTCGACCTTACTGATAGTCATGTTCTTCCTTTCTACCTCCGGGAGTTGCTTGGGGCTGGTCAACCACAGTTCATGACCATTGAACGCCCCAACATGCTGAATCGTTTTATCCGCCGAGAGAATCTTCGCCCTTTAGAGCGGAGAGGTTCAAGGACATACCATGACGTGTGTGTGTGCGTGCGCGCGCGCCGTCACAGCGCTGATCACGAGGAGTGCAACTGAACGCCCAATCGGATTTCACTGAAAACAGGGCTTGATAGGGGAAATTCGGGTGACAGAATCTTAGAAACTGTCAGGATTCTGCGAGTTCATTCAGGAACGCGTCGAATTCCGATGAGAACGCGCTGACTTGCAGGGACTGGTTGTATGAGTCGATGGGCTGCACCCAGTGCCCAACAACTTGTTTGGCGCGACCGAACGAAAGCCGGAATGGACTCAGGCAGGGTCAGAGAAGCCTATATCTAGAAGTATCTAGAAGTATCGACTGGAGGCCCCGTGCTTCTTCGGCAAGGAACCTCAGGAGATATCAATCTCACATTGAATGTCCCCACCAAACAGCCGCCCCTGCACCTGGTTGTATTGGAGTACAGAGTGAAGGCGGCGGCAATTGTCTGACCTTCTGCAGAGTATCCGCCCTCAAAACGGTTCAACTCGTAGTCAGGGCGGGCAATTTTGCTTCATGCGATCTGGCTTGCGCGCTCGGCATGTGCTGCTCTTCCAAGCCGATTATCGGCACGTCCCCGTTCTTCGACCTGATAGCCCTTACCTTCCCGGCGGTTCTCGTCCAACCATAAGAACGTGAACTGAATCGGCGCTTTCTGTTGGGCACTGGAATATCTGCGAATTTAAGCCCCAGTCCTGTGGCTGTCGACGGTGTGTCGCTCGAATGTTTCCACTCGTTGTTGGTCCAGTGCAATTTCACATATTCGGCATGCACCCGTAGAAAAGGTAGTGCTGCACCGGTGGGACCACCACAACGAAGACGGCACGCTGCCAGGTTCGGAGCATCCCAGATCTGTTCCGTATGAGGCCTATGCCTTGGGCGAACCTCTCGAGGGCGCGGAGGTGAGGGCGAGCATCACCTCCGGCGGCGATTTCGTAGTGCCGCGCTCGCCAGTGAGCAACGGCCAGGGACGGCCCGTTCCCCAGTACTTCAACGGTCCGCCATCATGCCGTTGACTATAGCCATCATGGTTGTAACGGCGCCAACAGGAGCCGAACGGCGTGTCCACCTTGAGCAGCATCTACGACGCGAAGTGAATCCTGAATGATCGGGTCACCGGCGTTTGCACCGAGTGAACTCGCAGAATTCTGACACCTTCTAAGATTCTGTCGCTCCAATTTCCTATCCAAGCCGTGTTTTCAATGAAATCCAATTGGGCATTCGGTTGCACCACTGATGATCGGCCTGTAATGGAAGGAATGCAGTGCGGCACAACCGCGACTGCCACCACCGTCAAGGGGCCTGAGCGATGACTTTCAGGATTGAGACTGCGCCACGAGGAAGCTCCACAGTGTTCATCCTGAGTGGCCGACTCGAAACACAGGCGATAGCCGAATTGAGCAGGCTTTTTGAACTGCAAACGGAGCGGGACATTGTTTTAGATCTGAAGGACGTTGGCGTGATCGATCGAGAGGTATTGCGCTTCTTCCTGGGTTGCGAAGCGGACGGGGTGAAGCTCGAGAACTGCCATTCATATATACGCGAATGGATGGAAAGTGAAAAAGGATGAGCTGGCATCTTCTGGCAGTGACGTGCTCCTCGTTCGACCGGACTGAAAACAACTGAAAACAAATGAGAAATACACACAAGTGAAAGACACATACAAAGCAGTAGAGGTATATGAGCCGGGCCAGCTTCGGGTCGTGGAACGGAAAGTCTCCGAGCCGGGAGCGGGACAGGTTCGGATTCGGGTGGAAGCATGTGGAATCTGTCACACCGATGCGGCCACGGTCACTGGCACTTACCCCGGTCTGAGTCTGCCGCGTGTTCCTAGACATGAAGTCGTCGGCCGTATTGAAGCCTTGGGCAGCGGAGTGTCGCGCTGGAAAATCGGTCAACGGGTTGGGGTCGGCCTAATTGCCGGAGAAGACGGGGTGTGCGAACCGTGCCGGCGCGGGGACATCGTGAATTGCCAGAACCCTGTGGTATCGGGAGTAACCACGGATGGAGGGTATGCGGAAGTGATGATCGCTGAAGCGCGCGCTATCTCTTCTGTTCCGGATGAACTCACATCGGCGGAAGCCGCTCCTCTTCTATGCGCGGGCATCACCACCTACAACGCTCTTCGAAATGCCGGCTTGCGTGGCGGAGATCTGGTGGCGGTGCAGGGCATTGGTGGCCTTGGGCATCTTGGCGTCCAGTTTGCGCGGCACATGGGATTCCGTACTGTCGCAATCGGGAAGGGAGGCGACAAGGAAAAGCTGGCGAAAGACTTGGGCGCGCACGTCTACATCGATACTGCCGTGGATGATGCCGCAGCGGTGCTGCAGCGTATGGGCGGGGCGAGAGCGATTCTTGCAACCGCTCCCAGTGGCGATGCGATGGGGCCACTTGTGTCCGGTCTTGCAGTACGCCGCAAGGTCATCGTGGTAGGCGTGCCCCAGGATGAGATCAAGCTGAATCCATTCCCGTTAGTCTTCGGAGGGCGTTCGGTCTACGGAAGCCTCACGGGCACGCCAATTGATGGCGAGGACACCCTTGCGTTCAGCGTCCTGGAGAATATTCGTCCGATGATTGAAACCGCTCCTCTAGAACAAGCTGCCGATGCTTACGCTCGGATGATGCAAGGCAAAGCCCGCTTCCGCATGGTGCTAGTCACGAACAGAAGGGCAGCTTAGAGTGCGCTAAGCGTGGAGGTAGTTATGAACGAATTGCTTGCCAGAATTCTAGACGCTCACGGTGGAATGGATCGCTGGAATGGTTACAACAAAGTTGACGCCACAATTGTGAGCGGCGGCGGGCTGTTCGCACTCAAGGGAGAGCCTCAGGACTCAACCCCGCGCCGCATGACTGTTTGGTTGCGCGAGGAACGCTCGTCGGTCGTGCCATATGGGGCTCCCGATCAGCGCACCATGTTCACGCCAGATCGTATAGCCATTGAGAAGCTCGATGGCACACCGGTTGCTGAGCGCCGTGCGCCTAAAGACTCGTTCGCGGGTCACCAAATGAGTACCCCTTGGGACGCACTCGATCGAGCCTATTTCAACGGCGAAGCAGTATGGACGTATCTCACTACTCCCTTCCTGCTTGCCATGGATGGCGTGCATGTCGAGGAAACCGACGCCTGGCAGGAGGGCCAAGAGACGTGGCGCGTATTGCGCGCATACTTCCCCGGTTCGATCGAGACCCACAACCTCATTCAGGATTTTTTCTTCGGCGAGGATTTTATGTTGCGCCGCCATGACTACAGCGTGAATATCGCAGGCGGCTTTAAGGCAGCGCAGCTGACGTCGGATTACGTGGTGGCCAACGGCATTCGTTTGCCAAGCAAGCGCCGCGCGTACACGCGAGCACCCGATCGCCGGCCGATCCTGGAAATGCTGATGGTAGCAATCGATTTCAGCGAGGTGCAGTTCCAGAAATAAGTTTCGAATGGGACCAGCATCTGCAATGACGTTGACCGCCCGATTGGGCCAAGAGAGGAAGGAGATAAGTATGTCATCAAAACTAAAGAGCAACGTAAGTAAGGAGCTCCAAGCGAACTCCACGCACGTGGAACCGAGAGAGGCTTCGGGAGGAAACGCAGCCTCTGAAGAAAACATCAGACGTCGTGCCTACGAAATCTACTTCGAGCGCGGCGAACAACCGGGCAGCGAGTTAGACGATTGGTTTCAAGCCGAGCGCGAACTGGAAGGTAAGGTGCTCGCACAGGCGAGCTAGGAAGCGGATTCCGCGACATGAGGGTCTAAGGGGTGATCGCAATGGCATCAATGAGAGGAGTTCAGAGATGAGATCCCAAAGTTCGAAAGGTAAGTTCTTGGCGAGCGCCATCACTACGATGGCTCTGTGTCTGATAATTGGAACCAGATTTGTAGGCCGTGCCGAATCGACGACTTCGCACAACGGAATATCGGCGAAGGCAGGTGACACGACACAGGGAAAAATCGCTCGGGCAATGTCCGCAGGACCAGATGACATTTCTGAGTCCGCACGGATCGTCGATAAAGATGCGCAAGGCAAAACGGTAATTCTGCGCGCAGGCAGCAACGGCTTTACCTGTATGCCGGGTAACCCGAACGTTGTAGGCGACCCTCCTATGTGTGCGGATGCCGCATCGATGCAGTGGGCAGCCGACTTCAGCGCTCATAGACCCAAGCCAACGAACAGCGTCCCGGGCATCACTTACATGCTTGCCGGGGCCACGCAGCGAAGCGATTCTGATCCTTATGACACCACCAGCCCTCCCATATCTGTCGGTCCGCATTGGATGATTATGTGGCCGTTCGATCCGAACACTACCGGGTTGCCGACCACACACAAGGCGACCGGCGGCTACATCATGTGGGCTGGATCACCGTACGCGCATGTTCACATCATGGGACGCCCGTAAGGGTTATGCAGAGGAGAACCTTTATGAACAAGTACGCTTTCCCGACTAGTGACCAGCGTTGTTACCAACGCAGAAGTCGAGTCTGATGCGGACTATCGGCTGATGCTCCAGTATCACGAACCGCGGTCTCGGCGTTTCTCGAGAGATCGGAGCGACGCAGTTGATGTGACCGAGTTGGGAGTAGGGGTTTAATGCGGGACCGAATCAGAGATCGTCGGATTCCTCATTTCGGATCGCGCCGCCTGGATCACAGGCAGTAACTTCATTGTGGACGGTGGACAGAATGCGACCGTATGAACGGTCACTGCGGCCAGATGATTCATCAATCTTCTAGGTGAAGATCGCGTTTGTGGAAGTCGCTAGATCTGGCGAATCAAAGGGAGCCCGCCAGAATCAGCCCGAACGCTCATGATACCTCTGGTTACGCGCGGGCATCTAATTACCCGATGCCTTCCGCAGCGTATACCTCCGATCTGGCTCGGCAAGCACAGAACGTTCGCCTTGTGGTTGACGCAATCCCGACACTCGCGTGGTCCGCTCGTTCGGACGGCTCCGCTGATTTCTTCAACCAGCGCTGGCTCGAGTATACCGGTCTCGCAACCGAACAGGCGCGTGATTGGGGATGGACGGTTGCCCTTCACCCGGACGACGTGAACGGACTCGTGGATTACTGGCGATCCGTTCTGGCTTCTGGCGAGCCAGGTGAAATGGAAGCGCGCCTGCGCCGTTTCGACGGCGTGTATCGTTGGTTTCTTTTCCGTGCGACTCCGTCATTTGACGCAGATGGAAGGGTTGTCAAATGGTTTGGAACGAACACCGATATCGAAGACCGAAAGCGCGGAGAATGTTTGCTCGCCGGAGAGAATCGCGTTCTGGAAATGACTGCCCGGGGCGGTTCGCTGGAAGCCATTCTCGAAGCCCTGTGCCGAGTTGTAGAACAGACTGCCAGTGGATGTTTCTGCAGCATCCTGTTGATCGATGCCAGCGGCTTGAAAATCCAGCAGGTAGTTGCGCCCAGCCTTCCATCCAGCTATAACGACCAGTTTCCAGGCATACCGGTCGATCAGGAACGTGGACCCTGCGCTGAGGCAGCGCGACGCAAGACCCAGGTGATCGTGTCGGACGTGGCTTCGGAAACGCGATGGGACACGTATGGATGGCGGACCTCCGCGTTGGCGCATGGCCTAAAAGCGTGCTGGTCGACTGTTATCCTCGCCTCGAATGGCCTTGTATTGGGCACCTTCGCGATCTATTGGCGCGAGCCGCGCAGGCCAAGCGAGCAGGATCAAAAGATCATCGAGCAGATTACGCATCTCGCGGCGGTTGCAATTGAGCGAAAGCGCAACGAGGCGGCGCTGCAGGGGAGTGAGGAACGCTTTCGTCAGATCGTCGACACCATTCCGGGGTTTGTGTTCACCTTGAGCGCCGCAGGCAAGGTCGAACTTCTCAACCGCCAAGCCTTGGAATATTTCGGCTCGACGATTGAGGAATGGAAGAATTCGCCCGACTTCTCGCATGTCCATCCGGATGACCTTCCCCGCGTAATGGACGCGTATCGTGGTTGGCTCGAAACCGGGCAGCCGCAGGATCTTGAGCTCCGCCAGCGGCGTGCCGATGGTGTGTACCGCTGGTTTCAATCTCGCGCCCTCCCCGCGCGAGATATGGAAGGTCGTGTCGCCGGCTGGTACATATTGTTGACTGACATCGACGACCGGAAGCGCGCCGAGGATGCCCTCCGGTCGAACGAGCAGAGCCTGCGCCTGATCGTCGACAGCATTCCTGGGATTGTGGCTACCCTGAATGCGGCAGGCGAGGTCGAGTTCGTCAACCGCACATCCTTGGAATATACCGGCAAGACGAGCGAGGAATTGAAGAATTGGGCCACCAGCGACACCGTTCACCCGGATGACCTTCCCCGCATTATCGAAGCGTGGAAGCACGCGATCGAAACCGGACAGCCGCTTGATCTTGAGAGTCGTAGCCGTCGAGCCGATGGCGTGTATCGCTGGGTCCACCTGCGAGCTCGCCCGCAGCGCGACGCGGAGGGTCGCATTGTCCGTTGGTATAACCTGCTGACAGATATCGAAGAGCGCAAGCGCGCCGAGGGCGAATTAGAAAAGGCGTTCCAAGAAATCAAGCGGCTAAAAGACCGCCTTCATGACGAGAACGTCGTCCTCAGGGAACAAATCGAGAAGGTCTTCATGTTTGAGGAGATCGTGGGCTCCTCGCCCGCCTTGAAAACTGTCCTTTCCGGCATCGTGAAAGTCGCTCCCACCGACTCTACAGTGCTGATTACCGGCGAGACAGGTACCGGGAAGGAATTGATTGCGCGTGCCATACATAAAGGTTCGCAACGCGCCGACCACGCTTTCATTAGCGTGAATTGCGCCGCGATTCCTTCTGCCCTTATCGCCTCAGAATTGTTTGGCCATGAGAAAGGAGCCTTCACTGGCGCGCTGCAGCAACGCCAGGGGCGCTTTGAACTAGCGCACTACGGCACGATTTTTCTCGATGAAATCGGCGAGCTTCCCGCGGAAACTCAGATCGCATTGCTGCGAGTGCTCCAGGAACGCCAATTTGAACGAGTGGGGGGTAACCGTATCATTTCTACCGATGTTCGAATCGTCGCCGCTACCAACCGCGATTTGGTGGCGGCTATTGCTTCAGGAATATTTCGCGCCGATCTCTTCTACCGACTAAATGTTTTCCCCATACATGTGCCGCCTCTTCGGGACCGAAGGGAAGACATTCCGATGCTGGTCGAGTACTTCGTGAAGCGCTATGCGGAAACGGCGCGGAAGCAAATCAGCAAGATCGACAAACATACACTCAAGCTATGTCGGTCGTATGATTGGCCAGGCAATATTCGCGAGCTGCAGAATATCATCGAGAGATCTGTAATCCTCTGTACCGGGGATATTTTTTCGATCGATGAGGCCTGGCTTTCGAGTCAGAACCCATCCCGGCGAAAGTCGTCCGGTGCTCTCACGCAGAACCTCCAGAGCTATGAAAAGGAACTCGTCGAAGCGGCTCTCGCGGAAAGTAACGGAAAAGTTGCTGGGCCGAATGGTGCGGCTGCCAAGCTCGGGATTCCGCCGTCTACGTTACATTTTAAAATCAAACAGCTCAAGATTCAGAAACACACCCTCCGGTAAGCCCTCGTTTAGCTCGCAGAATTCTGAGAGTTTCTAAGATTCTGCCACTCCAATTTCCTTTGCGAACCTTGTTTTTCAGTGAAATCCAGTTGGGCACTCGCTTGCACTACTCGTGACCGGCCCGCGGGCCTTACGAAGACTTGTGAAGCACGGAGGCGCGCAGAGTGTGCCGGTCAATTGAGAATGACGGCAGAAGAGAGGAAACAACATGAAAAATTCAGCAAACCGTGAGTCGGACACCCGTGGAGATCACGCCCCGCCTGCGCCACGCTACGCGAAGGTTGCTTAAACCATGAGCACCGTTGACCACGAAGCTGCATGCGAAGAATTCTCTTGGAGGTTCGAAATGAAGCTAACTGTATTTTTTCTTTTCGTTGCGCTCACGGCTGGCGCTCAGACCACTGCTGAACACTTGCCGCAACGGACGCTGAGAAAATTGCTGATGCACTGAGGGCCGCGCCACACTTCATAACTGACGGCGCGACGATCGTGGATTATCCGGCCAGCAAGGGCGGCGAACTTCGAATTCTCCGTAAAGGGACTAGTGAATGGACCTGCCTACCGGGTCCTCCACCCGGCTCCAAGCACGACGCCCCGGGATGTTTCGATAAGTGTTTTCTTTCAGTGGGTGAAGGATGACCTTGCCGGACGGGCGCAGCACATCGAGAGACTTGGCGTTTCCTACATGTTTATGGGGCAATGGGGAGTAGCCGCTATGGCTGGTGCAGGACTGGCGGCGAGCAGCGCTCTCGCTCAGACACGTTCGGAATTGCTAGCCGGCAGAGCAGGCAACAGCGCTTCCGATCCCGGACCCGAGAACACAGTCCTGCTAAAGGCGAACCCGAATTCAAACCTTCCGCCATTCACAGATCGTGGCAATCCCCACCCGATCTGGTACTCCTTTGATCTCACACCGAAGCGCGTGGAGTCCGGCGGATGGACGCATCAAGTGACATCGCGCGAGATTTCTCGTTCACAGGATCTCGCGGGTGTGAACATGCGTCTGACTGCGGGCTCCTTCCGTGAGTTGCACTGGCATCTCGCCGATGAGTGGGCGATTGTGCTTACGGGCAAGTGCCGCATCACAGTCATGCAGCCGGACGGCAAGATGTTCATCGATGACGTGGGGCCTGGGGACCTGTGGTACTTCCCGGCAGGCTACCCACACTCTATTCAGGGATTGGAGGGTGATGGCACAGAGTTCCTGCTGGTATTCGATCAGGGCGACTTCTCGGAGGACGATACTTTCCTGCTTTCGGAGTTCCTGGCATACACGCCACCTGAGGTTGTTGAGAAGAACGCGGGGTGGAAGCGGCAGGAGTGGGATCAGTTGCCAGCAACCGAGCTCTACATCTTCGAAGCGTCACTTCCGGGTCCGCTCGAAGATGACAAGAGATTCCTTGGCCGTTATCTGGAAACGGAGAACAAATACACCTTCAAGATGGGCTCGATGAAGCCTACGTTCCAGGATGGAAACGGCAACGTTCGTATTGTCGATTCCTCGAACTTTCCTGCGGCTCAGAATATCTCCGCGGCGATGGTAACGCTCAAGCCTGGTGGCATTCGTGAGATGCGCTGGCATCCGAATGCCAGCGAGTGGCAATACTGGATCAAGGGGCAAGGCCGCATGACGGTAGTGCTCACCGGCGCGAAAGCTCGGACCATGGACTTCAATGCGAATGACGTTGGATACGTCCCGTCGATGGCAGGACATTACATCGAGAACACCGGAACGGAAGATGTCGTGTTCCTGGAGATGTTCAAAACCCATCGCTATCAGGACGTGTCCCTCAATCAGTGGATTGCGCGCATGCCTGACAAAATGGCAGCGGCTCACCTCAAGCTGCCGGTTTCGACCATTCGTCGCGCTCCTCAGGACAAGACGCCAATCCTTCCAAGGTAGACCTGTTCGAGAGGGCCTGCTGGACGTTCCTAAAAGAAGGGCGTCCAGCGGAGCTTCCCCGAGCAAACCCTCACTACAGAGCAAGTAGGGGTATGGCAACGATTCGGTACAAACGGGCCATTTGGCTTCAACGGCTTGAAGCAGTCTGTTTCAGGGTGTACCCGTAGTCCGGTTGGGGCGGCTTTTTGGCGAGGTTGAGGGTGTAGTCGCCGAAGCGATTGATGTGCTCGGTCAGATACGGGCTGATTGCGGCGATGGCATCCTCGGGAACGGACTCGCCGCGCTTTTCGAGGGTTTGGACGAGCCTGGTGAGCGAGCAGAGATTGTGAAAGATCAGGCAATTTGCGACCAGGTGGTTGTATTTGATGGCCTTCCGCTGTTCGTCGCGGCTGTTTTCCATGATGATCCCTTCGCCTCCGAAGAAGGTCCACTTGAGGAAGCGATTGAGGGCCTCGCTCTTGTTGGTGGCACCCTGGATTGTAGAGCGCAAGTCGGCGTCCGAGACGTAGCGCAGCAGAAACCCTGTGCGAATGACTCCTCCAAGTTCGCTGAACGCCTGGTAGAGCCGGTTCTGCGACTGTAGGTCACGCTCTCAGAGGAACGAGAGCTTGTAAGGGCGGCTGAAGATCAAGGTAGGAACGCTAGCGAGTAGGCGCGGGTGGTGCTTTTGAAAGAGGCTCGCCGCTCTGATGAAGACGCTCTTTTTACGGAGCTGGGATCGCGCTCGCGAGGCCCAAGATGATCTGCACCAGGTAGTAGGTGGCCTGCTCGCTCAAGACCGGTCCGTCGCCTCAGCGATTCCGCTGAGCCACTGCTTCCGCTCCCGAACGAACTCTTTGGGATCGGTGAGGGTTTTTCGACGACCCAGGACAAGCCGCTCGAAAGCGCGCTTGCGTTCGTTCTGGCGAACGAGAAAAGCGGGACTGAGTGGCTCACCTTGCCGGAGGGCCAAGACTTCGAACTCTGCGTTCTCACGCAGATTATGTGGGACTTGAAATCGGGAGATGCCGCGGTCGAAGGCAGCCGGGAGTACGCCGACTTATCGAAAGGTGCGGGAAACGCAATCTCTCCTGCTCGCGGAGGAACAGCAGAGTGGGTAGCCACGTCCGTGGCTACCCGCTACGTGAGATGTCCGATCTAATCAAGAGCAATTACCTTCACTTGCAGTGGCTGATCTCCCACGTGTTCAGTGCACTCGGGAGCTTAGAAGAGCTATCAGCCACAAGCCGCGGACCCGCGATCCCATCGTGTCTTCCTAGGCAGCGGCATCCTCGAAGACCTTTACCATTTCGGCGTCGAGCAGAGCGGGCACGGACGATGGCTGCGTCTCCGGGAATTTGCTGAAGAACGCCGTCACTTGGTCCATGTCGATCCGTGTCTCCTCGCCGTCCCGCTGGGAAACGCAGATGCGCACGGGAGCGCCCAGGCCGGAGGCACCGGTATACTGGAACAGGCCCCGTGCGATGACGGCATTTCCGACGAGGTAGAACTTCGATTCGATGGGAATCCCCGCGAGGCGCATTACGGAGCCCTGTTCGAAGTCCCAGAAGATCGAGAACTTGCTGGGCTTGGAAACGGCGTCGACGTAAGCTTCGACACCCGCGCGATCGCCGTGCGTCACGTATTCCATCAGTTTGGGGATATGGAAACGCTGCAGGCTCCTCTCGATCGCCTGAGTAACCTCGAAGAAGGACTTAGCCGAGTGTATGGTTAGGAGGACCCCATCGAACTTGGTTTTCGTCGTCCGTGCGGAGACTTCCACTGCATTGTCTGTGCTTTTCATTTAGATGTACCTTTCCTTTGAGTTTCAATTTGGTTTTCATATTGCGTTTCGGCTGATGCAAGCGGATCAGTCGATCGAGCTGGTCGATTCTCCTCTTACAAGTCTTCGTTACACCTGCGACAAATTACGTCCCTTTGTTTGTCGAACAAAGCTTAAACAGAAACTACCCCGCCACGGCCCTATGTGGATGATGCGCCTTCCATTTCTCTCTGGTGTTTAGGTACCCGTTCGCTTGCTTGTCCTCCGCTTTTGACTTGGTCGCGAACTGTTGCGACGAGTCGAGCAGCCGATGCAGGCAAAGCGTCGGCAATTGCTACGGCGCAATGTTCACCTGTTTTTGGTGATCCACTCACGAAGAAATGCAGGGCAATTCCTGAGTTCGATACCTTTGAGCCTGCAGACTGCAAGAAACATTGCTGCATCGCAATCAGCAATCATCACTTCTGAAAGGTCGAGAACGATCTTGGCGTTTTCCTCCTCTATCAGTTCCTTGAGCGTGTTCACACATTCGATTTGCATCCGTCCACAGACGCGTAACGCGATTTCATTCTCCCCGCCGACGAGCCGTTCAATCTTGAAGGTCATTGGCATCACTCCTCGCCGAAGAGCAAGTTGCGGCTAAGGATGCGCATTTACCAGATGCAAGCGACATACCATTCGCAACTGCCTGAAAAGACAGTCGCATAAGGCGAAGTTCTTATTGGGGATTTTGAGGAAGTTCGAGGAAGTTGAGGAAGTTGTGTTTCGATCTACGGGTACACAGCTTCAGCAAAATTTAAAGCGGCCCTTACTGATTCGCAATTTCTTAATCCTATAATCGAGAGTTGACGGAGGCATTTGAAGCTTGGCTGCAGCTCCGTTGGCACCGTAAATCCGACCTCCACTCTCCGCGAGTGCCACTTGAATCATCTGCCGCTCGCGACCCGACCCGCCGTTCGTAGGCTCAGGCACACATTGCCCTGACCGCGTCAGCGCGGCATCTGTGAATAGCCAGGCTTCATCCACACAAAACACGTCATCGGGACTTAATATCACCGACCTCTCGACGACGTTCTGCAACTCGCGGACATTCCCAGGCCAATCATACGATCTAAATAATTCGACGGTGCGCTTGTCGATCTTCGAGAAGGTCCTGCCCAGCTTTCGGCTAAAGCGCTGGACGAAGTATTCAAGCAACGTCAAAATATCATCCTTCCGTTCGCGCAGTGATGGCATTTGGATTGGAAAAACGTTCAGGCGGTAGTATAGATCTTCGCGGAACGTTCCATTGGCTATTGCCGCTCTTAAATCGCGGTTGGTGGCTGCAACCACACGGACATCTACGTGTATGGATTGCGTTCCTCCGACCCGCTCAAATTCCCGCTCTTGCAAAACCCGCAACAGAGCAATCTGCGCTTCGGACGGGAGTTCGCCGATCTCATCCAGAAAGATGGTTCCACCGTCGGCAGATTCGAAGCGACCTGCGCGGCGCTGAAGCGCTCCAGTGAAGGCACCCTTCTCGTGGCCGAAGAGTTCGGAAGCAATTAGCGAAGATGGAATCGCGGCACAATTGACTGGGATGAATGCCCTCGTTGAGCGCTTAGACCGCTTGTGGATGGCACTGGCAATCAGTTCCTTTCCTGTTCCAGTCTCACCCGAAATCAGCACCGTAGAATCCGTGGGAGCCACTTTGTCGATTTGCGAAAGCACTCTGCGTAGCGCCACCGACGATCCAACTATTGCTTCATACATGGACGAACGATCGATCTCTTCGCGCAACGCCAAGTTTTCATTCCGCATTCTCTGTTCAGCCTGCTTGCGATCTTCGATGTCAGTAGCCGTAGCGAACCACCGCGCAACTCGGCCCTGTTCATTCAGAAGCGGCTGGTAGCGAAACAGAAACCACCGATATCGCCCATCTTTGCCGAGCATGCGCTCTTCAATCTCAAACGGAACTCCGCTGGAAATGCCGAAGCTTCGTTCGCTCAGCGCTCTTTCGAGATCGTCTGGATGAATGTCCCTCTTCATTCGTTCATCAGCGCCTGCGCCCTGCATCTCTTCAAGTGCGTGGCCGTGATAGT
>Ga0210410_10001921_pt1 | contig 18986 bp, 14 predicted proteins | sample IncBWC4MmetaG_FD_161058 | JGI IMG/M metagenome (GOLD analysis project Ga0210410, IMG submission 161058) | Forest soil microbial communities from Barre Woods Harvard Forest LTER site, Petersham, Massachusetts, United States - Inc-BW-C-4-M | ecosystem: Environmental > Terrestrial > Soil >... | reverse complement strand
GTAGGATGGTGAATATCGGCACGCTGCTGGCCTTTGTGATTGTGTCGGTCTCGGTGATGGTGCTGCGCTATACCAACCCCACTCAGCCGCGGCCCTTTAAGACGCCGTGGGTTCCGCTGGTCCCAATCCTTGGCGTGATCTCAAACGGTTATATGATGTACCGGCTGGGTTGGGTGAATTGGGCACGGCTGTTCATCTGGCTGGCGATTGGACTGGTCGTGTACTTCACCTACAGCGTCAAGCACAGCCGAGTGCAGGCTTTGCAGTCGGGTGTGCCGCCGAAGAGTATGCGTTAGTCTGGATTCCTGGATAACTAGAGGCTTTCCGCACTGCGCGGAAGGCCTTTTTGTTTTAAGATCGGTCGTTGGTTTCCGGTCGTTGGTCGTTCGCTGAATGCTCTCAGTGTGGACTTCATCGCCGAATCGGCAGGGCCAACGACCAAGGACCGACGACCAACGACGGTTTTTATGAAGATCGTAACTGCACAAGAAATGCGCGCGATTGATGCCGCTACTAGCGCACGCTTCGGCGTGCCCTCGCTTACATTGATGGAGAACGCGGGGGTGGCGGTGGCGGAGCATGTGCTGTCGCATCACAGCGCGGTGCGCAGGGTCGTGATTTTTTGCGGCAAGGGTAATAACGGCGGCGACGGTTTCGTGGCGGCGCGAAGGTTGCATCAGAAGGGGAAGACGGTACAAGTTATTCTGCTGGCGAATCCGGCGGATTTGCGCGGAGATGCGGCGGCCATGTTCAGCAAACTTCCGACGGCCGCGATTGCCGTGAATTCACGCGAAGAATTGACCAGTGACCGCGTACGGCTGGCGTTGCCTGCCGATTTATATCTCGATGCGATTCTGGGCACGGGATTCAAGCCGCCGGTGACCGGGCTGTATGCCGATGCGATCGCGATCATGAATGCGAGTTCGGCACCCGTGATAGCAGTCGATATCCCCTCTGGCGTGGACGCGGATGCGATGGGGCCACAGACTGGGACAATTGCGCGAGCGGATTCCATCGTCACGTTTACTGCGGCGCGTCCGGCGCACGCGTTCAGTTTGCTGACTGCGGGATCGACTTATGTTGCCGGCATCGGCTCTCCGGAAGAAGCTATCGTTTCTTCTTTGCATTTGAATGTGATTACAGCGTTGGATTTTGCGCCACTCGTACAGCCGCGCTCGCCCGAGTCGAATAAGGGCAGCTACGGGCACGTGCTGGTCGTGGGCGGAGCGGTAGGCAAGGCGGGCTCGGTGGCTATGGCCGGGATGTCGGCCCTGCGATCGGGCGCTGGGCTTTCGACTGTGGCGACTCCGAAATCTGTGCTGGCAACAGTAGCGGGATTTCATCCCGAACTGATGACCGAGCCTCTCCCCGAAACGGAAGGCGGCATGATCTCAGCCGATGCGAGTGAAAAACTTGAGGCCCTGATAAAGGGCAAGAGCGTTTTGGCAATCGGACCGGGAATCTCGCGTCACGCGGAGACGGCAGAATTAGTGCGGGTGCTCGTATCTCGGTGCCCGATTCCGGTGGTTTTGGATGCTGACGGACTCAACGCGTTCGAAGGCCATACTGACGAACTGACGGGCAAGCGACGGCTGCTGGTAGTCACTCCGCATCCAGGAGAAATGGCGCGGTTGGCGGGAATTTCGACCGCCGAGGTTCAGAAAGATCGTTTGGGCGTGGCTCGTAAATTTGCGGCCGAGCACGATGTTGTGGTGGTGCTCAAGGGACATCGGACTATTGTCGTACAGCCGGACGGTGAAGCGTGGGTGAACACGACGGGGAATCCTGGAATGTCGACAGGAGGGACGGGCGATATTCTGACGGGAATTGTTGCGGGGATGATTGCGCAGAATCCGAATGATTCGTTGTTGGCCGTGCTGGCGGCGGTTCATCTGCACGGACTCGCCGGGGATTTGATGTTGGAGAGCGTTGGCGAGCATTCCTTGGTCGCGACTGATCTGCTGCGCGGACTGCCGGAGGCTTTCAAAAGCGTGCAGAGAACGGCGCGCGAGAGAGTTGTGCACTGGGATGGGTAGTCTCTCGATCTGATGAGAGAATCCCTCGCGAGGCCGACGTCGCTAAATAGACGAAAGGGGTCCCCTTCGACAAGCTCAGGGCAGGCTTTCGACTTCGCAGGAAAAGCGCTTCACGCATTTCCCCGCTTCGCTCAGGATGACAGTCTCGACGAAGTTACCGCGAACGTGCCAAATGAATTATTTTTCCGGTGGCTGCCGATTGCCGTGCCGCGTCGAGAATTTCGGTCACCGTTACGTTTGTATCTAAGGACGACATCGCATCTTCTTTCGCTCCGTCCAACACCACTGCGCGAAAGTATGACAAGGAATTGTCGTAGGGTGCAGCAACCGGTGGGGACGGGACCTGCTCTTCGCTGTCCTTGCCGGGATGGCGCACGCGAAGGCTGTCGCGCTTCACCGTGATCGCGTATCCGGTCTTGCCGTAAACTTCCATATCTTTGCGGTCGAAGGGCCAGTTCCATGAGGCTTGCAGAATGGCCTGCGCTTTGGGATAAGAAAGGACAATCGTGGCCTCGTCATCGACATGCGGATAAATGTCGGGCTTGATAGTTTGGGTCACCGCGGTGACGGTGAGCGGGCGTTGTCCGTCCATGAGCCAGGTCGTCAGGTCGGCGCCATAGCAGCCAAAGTCGAAGAGCGCGCCGCCGCCACCGAGTTTCGGGTCAGTGAGCCAGTTGAGAAATTCAGGCTCGACGCCAATTTCTTTGGGGCCGTAGTGACCGTCGTGGACGACAACTTTGCGGATTTCTCCCAGCGCGTTTTGATGGACCAAGTCATAAGCTGCGTGATTGCTCGGATACCATGAAGTCTCGTAGTTCACCAGCACATGAACTTTGCCTGCATTCGCAGCCTTCTGCATGGCAAGAGCGTCTGCCATGCTGACCGCTAGCGGCTTTTCCATCATCACGTGAACGCCGCGACGGGCGCAGACTTCGACCACGCGGCGGTGGTCGTAAGTATTCGTATAAACAAGAACGGCCTGCGGATGAGTCTTGTCGAGCATCTCTTCCAGACTCGTGAACAGCATGTTCTGGTCGAAACCGTAGCGGGATGCGGCTTGCGTCAGCAGTTGGCGGTCGGGGTCGACGACGCCGACGATATTAATCTCAGGGCTGTGCTGGAACGAATCGAGAAATCCGTGGACGTGGCCGTGAACCAGGCCGACGATGCCGACACGCAGCGGTGGATGAGTGGCTGATGCCTGGCCATACGAAAACATATTTGCTGCAAAAGTAAAGATAAAGATGACAAAAATAAAGTTGACGATAGCCGCTGGTGAGAGAAGACGACGCATGACAATCCTCCGAAGGCTCTAATCCGCAGTGAAGATCATACTCGCCCGCTGTAGCGAAATGGCCATGGGACATTATCGAGATAGTAAACAGGCCTTATGTGGCAAGAATCCAGTGACATAGATGGGCCGAATTCCCGCCCGCAGAACGGAATCTGGACGACGGGCTTCCGTAATCTATGAGGTAACAGGCCGGCCTGCAATACTGACTTTGGTTATGACCCACTTCCCCCAACCGCACCCTTCGCGGCGCGCCGCACGGGTCCAGCTAGGAGATTCTGTCCTGGCTGCGATTCGTCTAGAAGATGGCCGCCGCACCAAAGCAAAACTCCAAACTATCTCCGCCACCGGTGGAATGCTGCGCCTGGCGCAGTCGCTGGCGCAAGGCGATTTCGTTGAGGTCGCTTTCCAGACGCAAGCCGGGCCGGTGCACGGCATGGCCGAAATTCTGACTGCCTCGCTGAAGCTGGCCGATGGCGTGTTGCAGCCCTTTCGTTTCGTGGCCCTCGAGGATGAAGATCACCGGCGTCTGAGAACTTCGCTGGATCATGTGGTCGATCGCAATGTGCTGGGGATGAAGTCCAGCGCGTTTTCGATGCATTAGGGAATAGCGCAGCGCCCTCAGGGGCTGAAGCCCAGTTTATTCCAAACGCCTGCGCGGCGCTGAAGCGCCGCTCTTCCACGGTTGCGCGTGCATTGTGCAGCTTTTCCGCAACCTCTGAAGCCGTGCCCTTCCAAACCCACTCGCGCGGCTCAACATTTATGATGCTGAGGGTATGGCATCCAGCGTTCCAGAAACGACGCGAGAGATCACTACGCATTCGGCGGATGAGACGATCGCCTTCGGACGCACTTTGATCGCAATCCTGACGCCGCCGAAGCTGGTTTTGCTGCGCGGCGATCTGGGTGCGGGGAAAACCACGCTGGTCAAGGGAATTGCGGCCGCATTCGAAGCCGCCGCCGAAGAAGACGTCACCAGTCCTACCTTTACGCTGGTGCACGAGTATCGCGGGCCGCGAGCCAATCTCTTCCACATCGATCTTTATCGTATCGACACGCAGCGCGAGTTAGAAACGCTGGGGCTGGATGATTTGCGCGCGCCTGACAGCATTCTGCTGATCGAGTGGGGAGAGAAATTTCCGCGGCTGCTGCGCGAGCGGGATGTGGAGATTTCGCTGGAGAGGGATGGCGAGAACGGCCGGCGGATCAGAGTTAGCATCTAGGATGGTTCCCTGGCCGGACTGCTTGAGGGGGCTGGTGAAACGGCCGGTCAATGGGTGTAAATCGCGATGTTACAACAGTCAGCCGCGTGGAACGTCGATGACGCTCAATCCGACTGGCGTGGAGAGTCCTTGAAATCTAGCGGCACGAAAATCACTTCGGCTGGGTACGAGCCTGCAATCTTGAACGTGTTCGTCGGAGACGATTCGGGCACCAGGAACGGCATTCCCTTGATTCCGCTTAGCCAAAAATCGAGTTCACGGCGCGCATGCGAAACAATCGGATCATTGTTAAAATCGGGCAATTCGATCTCGAAAGAGCCGTCCGGCGCAACCTCAGCGGTCGCCACTCCTTTAATATCAAGTCCACTGCAGCTGACAAGCCACCCACTCTTGGAGTCGTCCCTCCAAAGGCATGCAATCATTCCCGAGTAGTCGACTGAGAGTGTCATGGGACCGATCATGTCTACAGACTTCACGCGCCCGCGCAATGTGACCGTCTTCAGGGGATCGCAAGCAAACTGTAACTCGATGTCCGCCTCTTCGACAGGAACGTCGAATCCTTTCATCTTGCATCCGGGCGCCCAAACCAGAGCCTTGAATCGATCTGTCGGCGCTGAGATTTCAACGGACGAAACGCCCGCAGGCGTCCTGGCCACGTGGGAAGGATAGGTTCCCCTCGGCTGACGCAACCCGTAGCGCACATACACCTTCTCGGAAGGAACGCCTTCAGGGAGAACGATCCTCACTTTCGGCGCTGGAGTATCTTGACCGAACATCGCGGCCGTCAGCGCCAATGCAGCCATGCAACTGCGAATCATGCCAGAAATCATACTCTCAATTGCATTTTCCCCCTTAGGGAGGCACGCCCCGGTTGGCTATAACAGGCCACAGCAATCAAAACCCAGGGCAAACGCACATTGGCTGAATCCATCCCAGTCTGGCTCTTGCTCATGAGCTATCGAGAAGCTGTTTTCAAAAGCCCATGATGTTATATCCGCAGTCGACGTAGATCACTTCCCCGGTGATGCCGCTGCTGGTTGCTGACGCTAAAAACACTCCGGTGGAGCCGACTTCTTCGATCTCCACGCGGCGGCCTAGCGGAGCGCGTTCCTCGTGGCCTTTTAGCATTTCGCTGAAGCCGGCGATGCCGCGCGCAGCGAGCGTCTTGATCGGACCGGCGGAGATGGCGTTCACGCGAATTTTCTTTTTCCCCAACTCGTAGGCTAGATAGCGGACGGTGCACTCGAGTCCGGCTTTGGCGACGGCCATCACGTTGTAGCGGGGGACAACCTTTTCGGAGGCGTAGTAGGTCATCGTCAGGATCGATCCGCCGTCTTCCATCAGCGGGGCGGCGGCGCGCGCGACTGCGACGAGTGAATAAACGCTCACGTCCATGGCGACGCGAAAGCCTTCGCGCGTAGTGTTGAGGAAATCGCCCTTGAGTTCGTCGGCGGGAGCGTAGGCAACTGAGTGGACCAGCGTGTGCAGTTTGCCGTGACGCTCTTTCAGCGTGGCGAAGAGGCGGTCGATGTCTTCGTCTTTCGACACGTCGCACATGTAGGCTTCGGCGCCGGGCAGCGAGAGGATGAGGTCTTTGGCTTCCTGCTCGAGGCGCTCGTTCTGATAGGTGATGGCCAGTTTCATGCCGGCGGCGTGGAGTCCCTGGGCGATGGACCAGGCGATGGAGCGCTTGTTGGCGACTCCGAAGACGACGGCGGTTTTGCCCTGAAGGTCAGAGGACATGAAGGCTCCTTGGAAGGGGAAAGAATTAAGATGCGAATTTACCACAGAGTCACAGAGACACAGAGAAAACCAAAAGGCTCCGATCTCCGGATTCCAGTGAAGGTACGCCAGTGCTTGCCTGCGACTCTCAACTTTTCCTTTGCATTTCTCTGTGTCTCTGTGGTGAAATGATTTCATTTCACCGCGCCGACTTCGTCTGCGACAACTCCGGTTTCCACCGGCCAGCTAGCTGCGACGAATGACAATCCATAGACAACGGCTAGGATTGCGAAGGCGGCTACCAGGCTGACTTTGTGCGCGACGGCGCCAACCACCAGAGCGAGCACCAGCTGTAGGAAAGTTCCGGCGAAGTAGAAAGAGTTCTGTACGCGTCCCATCAGATGGTTGGGAACCATTTCCATCAGGCTGGTATTCATGGCCACGCCGCCAACGCCGCGCGCCGATCCCATGAGGAAGTAAAGAAAGATAGCGAGACTCAGCCAGCGCGAGACGGGAGCGCATACGACGCAGGCAGCGAGCAGCGCCATGGAGAATCCGACTGCGCGGCGTCCTCCCAGGCGGGCAATGGCTAAGGGCGCATACAGAACGCTGAAGAACGCGCCGGTGCCCCAGCCCGCATTCAGCCATCCGTAGCCGACTGCGCCGGCGTGGAAGATTCGCTCGCTCAGCGATGGAGTCACCACCACGCCCGTGATCATCGCTCCCAGAAAGAGAGCCCAACTGATGCCCAGCAAAATGACCGGGCGACGATCGCGGAGGAAGTGTAAGCCTTCGCGCATATCGCGCCAGTAGCGTTGCAGCTGGCTTTCGGCGGCATGCAGGTCATTGCGAATTTCCTCAGGACGCAGGACGACATGCCGCCCTTTGCGTACGGCGAAGTAGCAGAGAAACGAAACCACGTACGTCGAAACATCGATCAGCAACACGCCGCCGAGGCCGATGTGGTTGTACATGAAGCCGACGATTGCGCCTGCGATGAGCCAGCCTCCCTGCACACCAGCGAGAAGAAATGTATTCGATTGGACGAACTCGCCTTCCGGTGTGAGTTCTTGAATCAGCGCGGTGATCGTCGGCCAGAACATCCAGAAACCCGCGGCGACGAGGGTATTCATCAAGTAGAGTTGCCAGACTTGCACGCGATGGCGAAACGCGAGAATGGCGACCGTCACGATGATTCCAGCGCGCAACGCGTCGAGCCACATGACCAGGCGACGGCGATCCTCGCGGTCGATGATGACTCCGGTGAAGGGAAGCATGAGCATCGCGGGAACGGTTTGCAGCACGGCAAACATGCCCAGCGCCATTTCCGAGTGAGTGGCTTGCAAAATGTACCAGGCGACGGCAGCGGAGTTCATCCCGCTGCCCAACATGGAAACCATGTTGGCTGCGAAAACGAAACGCAAGGGCCGCTGGGCGAGGATGGCGCGCATGAATTTACTTTAGCTGAAGCGGGCGGGTCTTTTCACCATGCAGACACGGAGAAAATTCATTGAATGGAGCCTTCGTCACTTCGATGGCTGGTGCGACTATCTTGTGCTGATTTATGTTGCGCTTGATTCTCTCCGCATTCGGCGCTAAGATTCGCCCGCTGTTCATCACAGAAATTCTGGACGCACGATTCTCGCGTACACCGGAGGTGGGCTAGTGAGACGTTGCTCAAGTTTGCCGCTGATTGTCCTCTCTTCCATTTTCATTCCCATTTTCATTTTCTGCACGCTCCAACTGCAGGCTCAGGTCGAAAATATCGTGATCGCCGCGGGAACTCCGGAAGATCACGATCTGCAGAGCATCACGGCTGAGCAGGACGCGCAAAAGAAACTGACGATGTATCAGGATTTCGTGCAGAAGTATGCGGCGAATCCTGCGGCGGTGGCTTACGGCAACTGGCAGATTTCGCAGGCCTATCAAGCAGCGGGCGATTTGCAGAAGGCGCTGGACTTTGGCGATAAGGCGATGGTTGGCGCTCCTCACGACCTAGACATTATTGTGTCGCAGGCCAATATTTCGCAGCAGGCGAAGAATAACTCGAAGCTGGTCGGTTATGCGTCGAAGGGTGGCGAGGTTTGCACTTCGATCGGCAAGCAGGCTAAGCCGGAGGGCATGAGCGACGAAGATTTCGGCCGCAAAGTGAAGGACGAACAATCCTCGGCGGAGGGTAGCTGCAACTATCTGGAGACGTCGGCGCTCAACGCCATCTCCGGTGAGACCGATCCGCAGGCGCGCATGACGGATATTGAAAAGTTCACCACCGGGTTTCCGGATTCGAAGTATGGAGAAACAGTTTCGAACCTCGCTTTGGAGTCGCTCAGCCAGTTGAAAGATAACGCCCGCATGGTGGCCTTTGGCGAAAAGATTCTGGCGGCAAACCCAAACTCTTTGACGGCACTGCTGCTGCTGGCGAATTTCTACTCCGAAGACAAAGCGCCGGGCAGCGCCGCCAAAACAATTTCGTATTCGCAGAGAGTGATTGAAGTGGCAAAAGCCGACGCTCCCGACGCGGACAAGGCGCACAAGCTTTCCGCTGGGGCGGCGCATAGTACGATCGGCTGGGCCTATTTGAAGCAGGACAAGTCTGCCGCCGCGATTCCCGAACTAAAGGCCGCCTCGGCCCTGCTCAAGGGCCAGGATGATCAACAACAGTATGCGCGGGCCTTGTACGGGCTGGGATTCGCCTACGGCAAATTGAACAAATTGACCGAGGCGCGCGAGGTGCTGAGCGAGGCGGTGAAAATTCCGGGGCCTTTGCAGGCGATGTCGCAGGATTTGTTGACGAAGGTGAATGCGGCGCGGGCTAAGGGGAAATAGCGCCGCGGCAAAGTCATTTTGTTGGCTTGGTTAATTCTTCGGCGAGCGCTTGCGCTTTGAGGGCCAGAGTATGGGCGCGCCCGGCGTCGCCGGCGGCGACCGCCGCTTTCGACTGATCCACGAACTGGTGGATTTGGCTCACCATTTCCTGCTGACTTGCGGTGAGGTTAAGCGCGGAAATCTTCTTCAGATTGTCCTCTGTGGCGGACAGGGATTGCGCAGTCGTGTCGTTCTGGCGCGGAGCATCGGTCCCTGTGAGCTGAATGCTCGGCTCTGCCGTGCTGCCATTATTCACAACGATTTTGGAGGGTGGGCAGTTGGTGCCGGGCGCCGATGCCGCAGGCGTTCCAGTGGTCGATGCCGTGGCCGGAGACGCATCACACTCCGTCGCCTTTTTCGCCCTCTTGTGATGCCGTAGTTTAGGGGCCGGAGTCGCAGGCGGTGCCGCGGCGGGTTGCGGCGAGGTTGGCTGCGGCGAGGCTGCCGCCGGTGAAGGCGACGGTTGGCCTTGCTGCTGAATACCGGGCACGCCGGCAGACATAGAGCAGGATGCCATGCAAGAAATACCGAGAGCTAGAACCCAGGCCAGAGCCATACAGGAAATCCAGAAGCGTAAAGACTGCCGTCATTGTACGCCCGATGCCGCTGGCAGCGCTGCATTCGGCTTGCACCCGGCCGAATTACGAGGCCGGTTGCGCGCGCCCAGAACTGGCTGCGAATTCCTGGGCGGCATCGGCCGGCGGATCAACCACCGGCAAATGAAAGCGGAAGGTGGTCCCGATGCCTTGGTTGGACTCGAAGTCGACCGATCCATAATGCCACTGGAGAATCTGATAAGTCTGCGCCAGGCCGATCCCACTGCCATCCTTCTTGGTGGTGAAGTAAAGTTCAAAGATTTTGTCGTACATGTCAGGAGGGATTCCGCTCCCTTGATCGGTAACTTCCACGACGATCACGCTATTTTCGCGGCAAGCGGTGAGGGTAAGGGTTCCGCCCTGGGGCATGGCTTGCACGCCGTTCAGCACCACGTTCAACATAGCCTGCTTGATCAGGTCGGTGTCGACTTTGATCGGAAGGCGGTAGTCGGGTAGATCGCGCACGATGGTAACGCCGTGCTGCTCGGCATCGGGCGCGGCTAGAACGGCGACATCCTCCATGATCCGGCGCAGATCGACTTCCTCCAGATGGAGATCGCGCGGACGCGTAAAGTCGACCAAGGTCTGCACCACGCGATCAAGCCGGCGAATCTCGCTATCGATAATGTCCATGTGGCGGCGAGTGTCGGGCTCCTGATGCGCCAGCTTGCTCTGGAGTAGCTGCAGGTGCAGGACGATGGCGTTGATTGGATTCTTCACTTCGTGGGCGACGCCGCGGGTAAGGCGGCCACTGGCCGAGAGTCGGCGCGACATCTCAATCTCATCGCCGATGCGGCGGACCGATTCCGCGTCGCGCATGATCAGCAACGCTCCGATCTGCGAAGTTTTTTCTTGCACAAAATCCAGAGTGACTTGCACCCGCCTTCCACCCGAAGCTTCAAACTCGCGCTGCGAGAGCGGGCGCCTGCGTTCGAAAGCGTCCAGCAGAGCCGCGCCCAGCATGGAATCGCGGAGGAAAACTTCATTCGCCTTGTGCCCGAGCAACTCGGAGCGCGGGCGCCCTAGAAATCGCTCGACCGGGGCGCTGACCAGCACCACGCGGGAATCGCGGGCAAAGAGCATCAGGCCGTCTTGCAGCTTCGACATGAGCTGATCGACGTTGTCTTTCAGAGCGGAGAAAATTTCTTTGCTGTCCCGGATCTGCCTTCCCAGGTTGGCGATTTTCAGCGAGACCAGGCCATACTCATCGTGATTGCCTTCCCCGTCGCCGAGTTCATCCGTGTCGCCGGCGGCAACGCTGTCAAGATTGCGATTAATTTCCTTCAACGGCCCGAGCGCGAGATTGGAAATTCCCGCGGAAAGAATCAGCGAGGCGAAAATTGCCGCGACGGACAGGTAGACAGAGTGGATCACCTTGAGCATGATCTCTTTTTTCAGGAACACAGGAGAGACGCCGATGCGGATGGTGCCGAACGGCTTGCGGTTCAGCAACAGCGCATATTCCACGTCGTAGACCGCAGGAGAACCGAGAACCATGCGAAGCTGTTCAGGAAAACGGGCGCCCAGCATTTGCTGAAAATCAGGTCGACGCGGAACGAATTTGCCCACCATGTCGTTGTCAGTGTGGAGCAAAGCTTTGCCGTCGGCGCCAATGAGGGCCGCATCCATCACGAATACCCAGCTGCCGCGAGCCGACTGGAGCAGGTTGTTGAGGTCGATATCGGTTTGCAGATACTCGACCAAGGCGCTCCGCAACGCGACCGGATCGTTGGTGTCAACCCGTGTGCTGCTGAAATCCGGGAGGTCATTTTCGGCGGAATATGCCAATTGACGGGTTAACTGCTGGGCCGTATCGGCGGCGTTGACGATGCGCAGCCGCAGAATTTGAGAAATATAAAGATAAGAAAACGCGGAAACCATCACCGTGACCATGAAAGTGATTGTCAGAACGATGATGGTTTTTCTGCGAAACATAGAATTTGTGAACCGCAGCCAGGTGCATCGCCAGTTTACGCGCTGGGCGTTTCTTCTTTCGCCAGAGCCGCGTCTGCAGTCGCGTTGCCGTATTCCTTCAACTTATTATGCAGCGTCTTCAGGCTGATGCCGAGAATTTCCGCGGCCCGAGTCTTGTTGTTACTGGTGGCCTCAAGCGTTTTCAGGATCAACATCTTTTCCGCCTCTTCCACCGTGGTGCCAACGCCGAGGCGTACCGCGTCCGGATCATTGGAACTGGCGCGCAGCGGAGCCTGGCCGAAGCCGGGCGGAAGGTGTTTGGTCTCGATCATGCCGGAGTCGCAGACGATGATGGCACGCTCGATCGTGTTGCGCAGTTCCCTGACATTGCCGGGCCATGAATAATGAGTGAACTGGTTCAGCACTGCTTCGCTGACCGCGCTTACTTTTCGCGAATGCTTCTGGCCCATTTCTGCGAGGAGTAACTGCACTAGGTCGGGGATGTCCTCTTTGTGCTCGCGCAGCAGAGGCATGTGGATGTTAAACACGTTGAGTCGATAATAGAGATCGCTGCGCAGTTCGCCGCGCGCGACGGCCTCGTCGGGAATTTTGTTGGTCGCGGCCAGCACGCGCACGTCGACCGATGTTTCAACCTTGCTGCCCAGGCGGCGGAGTTTTCGATCTTCCAGAACCCGCAACAGCTTGGCCTGAGTGCCTACCGGCATTTCGCCAATCTCGTCGAGAAGGATAGTTCCACCTTCGGCGAGTTCGAAGCATCCGGTGCGGCGTTCGAGTGCGCCGGTGAAGGCGCCCTTCTCGTGGCCGAAGATTTCGCTTTCGATCAAAGTCTCGGGAATCGCCGCGCAATTGATCGCGACGAAGGGCCGATCTTTTCTCGGGCTCAAATCGTGAATGGTTCGGGCGACAAGTTCCTTGCCGGTTCCGCTTGCGCCCGTGATCAGCACGGAAGCGGTGCTGGGCGCGACCATCTCAATGAGGCGAAATGTTTCCTGCATCTTCCGCGATGCTCCGCTCAATCGCCCCAGGGACCCGGTGTCGCGCAATTTCCGCCGCGTCGCTTCCAGTTCAGTGCGAGCTCCCAGCAGCGCCGCTGCATTCCCCAGAATCGTGCGCAGGCGTTGCGTGTCGATGGGCTTGGTGATGTAGTCGTAAGCGCCGATGCGCATCGCCTGGACGGCGCTGTCGATCGTTCCCTGTGCAGTGACCAGGATGACGGCGATGGTCTGGGATTGTTCGGCGAGGCGCGAGAGCAGTTCGATACCGCCCATCCGCGGCATCTTGAGGTCGGTGACTACGATGGATGGGGTCCATTGTGTCGCTTTTTCAAGACCCTCGGCGCCGTCGGGTGCTGTCTCGACGCGATATCCCCACGAGGTGACGAGCTCGGCCAATCCCGAGCGCTCGTTCTCCTCATCCTCGACGATCAATACTTTCTCGTGGCTCATTGGGTTGTGCAAGCTCCAGTAAAGACCAGTTAGGTCGTAGGTGCGAATCACAGCTTCGAATCACGGCTGCGAATCACAACGATACGCGGCACCTTTGACCGGGGCAAGGTCCGTTAGTCCCAGCTAAGGTTTGGCCAATTGTTATTTCATCCGCAGATCAATTTGAGACAGTCGGAATCGATTGTCTAAAGGACAATTTTGCAGTCCCTTCTTTCTCTTTATGTGCTAGTGCTGTAGAATTCGGAGTTCCTAAAGGTCTCAGTCTAAAGTATCTTTCTGGTATCACACTATATTTCTGCAGGGTGCCCGCAATCAGAAAATCGGGCGCATGAGCATACATTCGGAGGAATACATGTCACTTGGTCGCAATGCCCGCACGAGCGGCTGTACCTTGGCTGGCCTTCTCGCGATTCTCGCGGTAGTTTCGCTCTCAACTTCTACATTCGCGCAAAGCGATTACAACCCAAAGTGGGATTTGTTTGTGGGCTATCAATGGGCGCACCCGGGAATTACGGTGCCTGCGGCTTTTGGCAACCCGATCGCGCCGACGCCCTACAAAGTTCCAGACATGGCGAAGGGATTTGGTTCCGCGCTTACTTACAACTTCGATTCACATTGGGGGCTTGAAGCCGATCTGGGCCAGAGCTGGGGTAGTAATAATTCCATGACGACGGCCTCGATTGGTCCGCGGTTCATGTGGCGCACCGATGAGGGGAACTATTTCATCCACACCTTGTTTGGCGATAACTGGCTACCGATCAGCGGATTAGAAAAGGGATCGAACAACATTGGCGCGATCCTCGGCGGCGGTGTCGACCTGCCCATCAACAAGTGGCTTGCGTTTCGTCTGTTTGAAGCCGACTACGTTTGGTCGCGGCACAACTATTCTGCCTATGTCAGCCCTGCCATTCCTTGGCTGGAACGGGACACGATGCAAGGCGCGAGACTGCGAACCGGTTTCGTATTCAGTTGGGGCGGGGCGGCGGCGGTACCTCCGGCCGCGGCCTGCTCCGTGCAGCCCTCCGAAGTCATGGTCGGCGAGCCGATCACGGCGACGGTTGTTCCTAGCAATTTCAATCCTAAGCACGCGGTAACTTACAGTTGGAGCGGTAATGGCGGTGCCGTGATGGGTAAGGAAACATCCGCCAGCATCGATACGACCAATGTGGCTCCGGGAAACTATGCGGTCACCGCGCACGTAACCGATCCGAGATCGAAGAGCAACAACGAGGCCAGCTGCACGGCGAATTACACCGTGAAGCCTCTGCCGCCGAAGAATCCTCCGACGGTTTCCATCTCCGCCAGTCCGACGAGTCTGGTTGCGGGCGGACCGGTTAGCCTGTCGGCCAATTGCAGCAGTCCGGATGGAGCTCAGGTTTCGGTAGCGAACTGGACTTCTTCCAGCGGCACCGTCTCCGGCAGCGGCCCTTCCGCCACGATGAGCACTGACGGCGTCGCGCCGGGGCCCATCACGGTCAATGCGACTTGTACCGATTCGCGCGGTCTGACTGCCCAAGGGACGACGCAAATCATGATCGAGAATCCCCCACCACCTCCAGTGAATCCGGAGATTAAGGTGCTGGAAGCTCGTCTGGCGCTGCACAGCGTTTACTTCGTGACGGCTGCGCCTTCGGCGGCCAAGCCGCAAGGCGGACTTCTGCCCACACAAGAGAAGATCCTGATCGCGCTGGCGACGGACTTCAAGAAATACCTGGGTTCCAAGCCGGATGCTCATCTCATCCTCGAAGGTCACGCCGATATACGCGGTACCGACGCCTACAATCAGGCGCTTACGGAACGCCGCGTGACACGCGTGAAGAGCTTCCTGGTCGAGCAGGGTGTTCCCGAAGCCAACATTGAAACGGTGGCTTATGGTAAGCAGCGCAACCTCAGCCTGCAGGAAGTGAAGGATTCTGTGGAGAAGAATCCTGATCTCACGACTGGCGAGAGGAAGCGGGCCCTGGCGCGGATTGGGGTCATCAAGTTGGCCAGCAATCGCCGCGTTGACGTCACCCTGAAGTCGGCGGGCCAGACCGAAACCTCGGTCCGGCAATTCCCCTTCAATTCGTCCGATGCCATGAGCCTGATCGGCGGACGCGAGAGCGAGGCCAAGAAACCGGCCGGACCTGCAATGAAGAAGAAAACCCCGATGAAGAAGAAACAATAGCTATACACCCTGTATAGCGAATTTGCAGCGGAGAGCAGAGATCCTGCTCTCCGCTTTTTTGCGTCGAGGGCCGCCGTTAGGCAGTTGCGTACGATTCATGGCCTTCCTTGCTGCAACTGTGGAAAATGTACACGCCCTACCCGAACGGGCCATCGCCAACTCATTGATTTCGTGAGATCTTCTCTGGTATTCGGGTTGCCACTTTCAGAATTGAGACCTGGTACGCAAGGATAGCCACAAGGATCATGGGCTGGATGAGCCGATTCCCTCGAGCATGGCCGATTGCGCTGATCTCAGTCTTGCTGTGCGCAGCGCTGGGGAGTTGCTCGCGGCCCGCCACGGCGAACAACAGCGCCGCCGGCGGTGAAGCAAAAGAAGCCGATCAGAGCTCAGTGCCTTTCCAGAACCAGGCTGAAGCCAGATCAACAGATGTTGCCAGCGCTCCTCCCTTTCAAGGGCAGGACGCGACTGCCGCGGCCGGAGCCAACCAAATGCCAGGGCAGTCTCATGCGGCGAGTTTGCCCGCTGGGACGTTGCTGACGGTGAGATTGCAGAATCCCATCCCCTCCGATAGCAATGTGAAAGGGATTTTTTCGGCGGTCGTCGATGAACCCGTCGTGGTGGAAGGAACCGTCCTGGTGGCGCGCGGGACCGAAGTGATCGGCCGTGTCGAATCGGTGCAGTCCTCGCAGGCGCAAGGAAAGCGCTGCTGTGTTCGCTTAACGCTTGACTCTATCGATATCTCCGGCAAAGACTTACCCATCCAGACCTCGACCTTGTTTGCCCACAGGGGTAGCCGCAATTCCCGACCTGCTGGCGGCAGTTCCGTGCCGGGGGGGACTCGGCTGGCGACTGGACGCAGGCTCACTTTTCGTCTGGCGCAGGCGACCTACGTCTCCGGCGATACAGTTAGTTCCCGCTAAGTCACAGTCGAATTTGTTCGGGCAAGGTTCGACGCCTTCGAAGCCCCTCGAATAAAAAAGACGCCTTCGAAGCCCCTCGAATAAAAAAGATTTCCACAGAAAGAATTCCCTTTTTAGTGACGGCTGCCCTTTAGCAATTCCACTTTCGTTCCTATAGTGGAGTCGTGAGGGTCTTAGTAATACAACTCGCTGCAGTTAATGGGTTCCTGTTTTGGGAAAACCAAAGTCTCAGGCCCGCAGTTTCCAATTTCCTTCCGGGAATGTTTCCCGCCAAAGTAGTTCTATGAGCGCGGCCACTCCATTTCCGTCGCCTTTGGGAAATGCCGAATCGGAATTGCGTCGTTTATTTGAGCACGCGCCATTTGGTGTGGCGCAATGCAGCCGGCAGGGAAGCGTCACCGCACTGAACGCTGCCTTGGAACGAATGATGGGCGGGAGAGAGCGGATTGCGCGCTGCTTCAGCGCCTGCGATCTGATCGATCCGCATGGGGATGGCGAGAGCCGGAGACTGTTCCGCGAGCTGTTCGATGGCGACCGCGAAAGCTTCGAGTTTAGCGCCGAGAGCGGGAGCGCGACCAGAACATTCGTCCATTGGACCGCGTGGCATGTCAGAGGATCGGGCGACAAGCCCGACTATGCGCTGGCGTTTGCGGATGAAACCGTCGAACAGCGGAACGCCTTGCAGCGGCTGAGCGAAGCGCGGTTGGCGATCCTCGGGCGGTTGACCGGAGGGGTAGCTCATGACTTCAACAATCTTCTCACTGGAGTGTTGTTGTATTGCGAATTGCTTATGGCTGGTCTCGAGGGCAGTGATCGCCTCCACGCTTATGCCACGCAGATTCGCAGCGCCACCTTGCAGGCGACCGGGCTGGTGGGGCAACTCCTTCGCTTGGCCAGGCCAGACAGCCCCGAGCCCAGTGCCTTATCGCTGAATGACTCGGTTGAGGGTATGCGGACGCTGCTGATTCGGATGATTGGGGAGAATATCGAACTCGATCTGAGGCTCGATCCCAAACTGGGCCTGGTCAAGATGGATCCGACGCAGGTGCAGCAGGTCTTACTGAATCTGGTGCTCAATGCGCGGGACGCCATGCCCCAGGGCGGCCGCATCTGCGTCGAGACTTGCAATAGCAGCCTAAGAGTTCTCTCGCCGCCTGAATCCCGTCAAAGTGAGGTTCCGCTGATTGCGTGTGCCCTGCTTACCGTGAGCGACGACGGCGACGGGATGGACGTCACTACTCGCGGCCGCCTGTTCGAGCCATTTTTTACGACCAAGGTCGCAGGCAAAGGCAACGGACTCGGCCTCAAGACGGTGCATGACATTGTCAGCAGCAGCGGAGGCCTGATCCAGGTTGACAGCGCGAAGAAGTCCGGCACGCGCGTCACAATTTTGCTGCCGCTGGCTCCAGTTGTGGCCGTTCAAGATTCGACTCCAAATGATACGACATCAAGACCACTCGAGGGGGACCTACCGCCGATCGCAAAGGATTAAACAAACATGACTACCGCCGTTTTGAGTCCGCTCAGCACTCCACAGATAGAGCCTGCTAACTTTTTGAACCTGTTGGTCGTCGACGACGAGCGTTCGATCCGCGAGGCCTGCCGGGAGGTCGCGCAGTCGCTCGGCTTTACGGCCTATGCCGCCGATTCGGCCGAGCACGCCTACCGATTGCTGGATTCGCAGAACTTTGACGCCGTGTTGCTGGACCTGCGTCTACCTGGGGCGGGGGGACTGGAGGCGATGCGCCGCATCAAGGAGCGCCGGCCCGACGCGATCATCATCGTCGTGACCGGATACGGGACGGTGCAGTCGGCGGTGCAGGCGATGAAGAATGGCGCCTACGATTATGTGACCAAGCCGTTCAGCCTGGACGAGTTGAAGTTGCTTTTGGAACGCGTGTCGAGCCATTTGCGGCTGAAATCGGAGAACCGGATCCTGCGGGAGAAAGTGAAATCGAAGCACGGCTTTGGTGGCATCGTGGGACGCGCTCCGGAGATGGAAAAGCTTTATCGCATCATCTCCAAGGCGGCGAACAGCATTCATCCCGTGCTGATTCTGGGCGAGAGCGGCACCGGCAAAGAGATGGTGGCGCGCTCCATCCATTACTCCGGGCCCTTTCGCGATAAGCCGTTCATCCCGGTCGACTGCGGCTCGCTGGTGCCGACGCTGATCGAAAGTGAACTGTTCGGCTATGTGAAAGGCGCGTTCACCGGCGCAAACCAGGCCAAGGACGGGTTGATGGCCATCGCCGAGGGAGGAACGATTTTTCTGGATGAGGTGGGCGAGCTTCCCGTCGATTTGCAGGCGAAATTGCTGAGGGCGATACAGGAAAAGGAGATTCGTCCGGTGGGCAGCACGCGCCGCATCCCCATCAACGTACGCATTCTGGCAGCGACCAATCGCGATCTGGAACATGCCGTAACGCAGGGCAGTTTTCGCCGCGATTTGTATTTCCGGCTGAACGTGCTGAGCCTGCGGATTCCTCCACTTCGCGAGCGGCGGCAGGATGTTTCGCTATTGATTGCGCATTTCCTGGAACGGATGACGCGGAATTCGGGGCTGGAAAAAGTGCTGAGCGACGAGGCTTTGAAGGCGATGCTGGCTTACGACTGGCCGGGGAACGTACGCGAGCTGGAGAATTGCCTGGAGCGGGCCTACGCCTTTACCAGCGGACCGATCATTCATCCCACCGACTTGCCGCGCGAAATCGGCTTGGTCACGGATTCGGCGCCTTCGAACGGCAACGGCAATGGCAATGCGCACGGGAAGATTATCCCGATGG
>Ga0210410_10001919_pt1 | contig 18990 bp, 16 predicted proteins | sample IncBWC4MmetaG_FD_161058 | JGI IMG/M metagenome (GOLD analysis project Ga0210410, IMG submission 161058) | Forest soil microbial communities from Barre Woods Harvard Forest LTER site, Petersham, Massachusetts, United States - Inc-BW-C-4-M | ecosystem: Environmental > Terrestrial > Soil >... | reverse complement strand
CAGTGCGGCGCCGGCCCGCAAGACGGCAAGCGTCGCCATAAAATTCTCGACGATGTTGGGCAATTGAATGCCGACGACCGTATCGGTCGGCAGTCCCATGTCACGCAGCCGCGCGGCCATCGCACTCACGATGCGATCGGCTTCGGCATAGGTAACGCGATGCGGGCTTCCGCCGGTAAAGCTTGTGCGGTTGAGCGGGTCGATCAACGCCAGCGCGTCCGGCCGGCGTCGAGCGTGGCGGCGGAAAACGTCGTCGAGCGTGAGCGAGGGTCCGCGTGATCGATTGTCTGCGGTCTCTGCTTCGCCGAGGATCATTGCAGCGTCCGTTTCGGTTGGTACCACCAGGTTTCGGGGAGGTAACCGAACAACGATGTGCGGCCGGGATGCTGGATATAGGTCCAGCGCGCCACCCATTGCTCGGGAAGATAGAACAGCGGCACCACGTAGCAGCCGGAGATCAAGAGACGATCGAGCGCGCGCACCGCCGCGACAAAATCGGGCCGCTCGCGCGCGGCCAGCATGGCCGCGATCATCGCGTCGATCGCCGGGTTGCGGACGCCCATATAGTTGCGCGAGCCTTGTTCGCCGGCGGCCGCGGAGCCCCAATAGAAGCTTTGCTCATTGCCAGGCGAGAGCGATTGCTCCCAGCGATAGGGGATAATGTCAAAGTCGAACGCAATGCGCCGCTGGTCATATTGCACGGCGTCGACCAGCCGCACCTGGACCTCGATGCCGGCGCGCGCCAGATTGCTGGCGAAGGCGAGCGCGAGCCGTTCGTCGTCGCGGCTTGTCACCATGATCTCGAAGCGAAAGGGCCGGCCGCCGCTGCGGGCGCGCAAAGTCGTTCCCTTCAATTCGTAGCCGGCGGCGTCGAGCAGGCTGAGCGCTTCGCGCAAATTCTTCCGGTCGCGGCCGGAGCCATCGCTTGCAGGCGGCGACCAGGTGCCGTCGAGCACGTCGGGGCGGACCGCGTTAGGAAAGGGCGCCAGCAGCGCGCGCTCGTGCTCGTCCGCCGGGCGGTGGTAAGCCGACAATTCCGAGTCGTCGAAATAGCTCGCGCTGCGCCGGTACAGATCGAAAAAGAAATTGTGATTGACCCACGCGGCGTCGAACAGCATCGCGATGGCCTGCCGCACACGCAGGTCGGCGAAAATGGCGCGCCGCGTATTGAAGACGAAGTTGGAGGCGGGCTTGGGCAGGCCGTTGGTGAATGCCTCCTTCACGATGCGGCCGTCGCGCACGGCCGGAATGTCGTAACCGGTCCGCCAGCGCGTCGGGTCGTGCTCGGTCCGCACGTCGTAGAGACCGGTCTTGAAGCCTTCGAAAAAGGCGTTGGCGTCGCGATAGTAGTCGAAACGCAACTCGTTGAAATTCCACAGGCCGCGATTGATCGGAAGGTCGCGGCCCCAATAATTGGGATCGCGCTTGAGCGTGACGCTCTTGCCGGCATCGATCTCGGCGACCGTGTAAGGCCCGCTACCGATCGGCTTCGCCAAACTTGTGTCCTCGAATTTCGCGGCGTCGATGGCGTGCTCGGCCAATACCGGCATCAAGCCGAGGATCAGCGGCAATTCGCGGTCGCCGGCGTTGCCGAGATCGAAACGCACGGTGCGCTCGTCGAGCGCCTCGGCGCGGGCGACCTTGGCATAATAGGCGCGGTAATTGGGCCGGCCGTGATCGCGCAGCAGCTGCCAGGAAAAGACCACGTCGGCGGCCGTCACCGGTGTGCCATCGGAAAAGCGCGCCGCAGGATCGAGCGCGAAGGTGACGTAACTGCGCGCATCGTCGGTTTCGATCGTGCGGGCGAGCAAGCCGTAGAGCGAGAACGGCTCGTCGTAACCGCGCGCCATCAGGCTCTCGAACACGTAGCCGCGCAGCGACTGCGCCGGCAGACCTTTGACGATGAACGGATTAAGACTGTCGAACGTGCCGAGTACGCCCTGCACCATGCGGCCGCCTTTGGGTGCTTCGGCATTCGCATAAGGCATCACGGCAAAATCGCGGGGCAGAGCAGGGTCGCCATGCATCGCGATGCCGTATGCCGCCTCGGCAAACGCCGGCGTGACGAAGGTCCATGCCAAAAGCATCGACGCCAGCAGCGTTCCGCATGCGGCACCACGCATGATTTCTGTGGTATGGTTCGGATAGACGGCAAGGGCTTTCAGCATGGAGCGACGCAAATAAGCTCCGCGATTCGGGGCTGGCTGACCCGTAACTGTAACAGAATACGCGGCGGCGCTTTATCTCGCGAGCAAAGTGGGCTATCGGGATGGCTCTCGCCGGGCGCGGTGTCACGCTGTTGCCGCATTCTGCGCCGAAGGACCACGCAGGGGGGCCGCGTGCGCCGTTGCGTGCCGGCACATGCCAGGAAGCTGATACGCAAGTCGACGGACCTCGATTTGCAGCGGCACACTACGAGGGATGATCGCATGACCTATTGGACCGCGCCGGCCGCTTCGAGGCCGGCGACCCGGATGGCCGCTGCTATTGCCGCCACGCCCGTGGCTTTTGCCAAGACGCTGGCGTTATGCGTCAGCCTTACGGCTGTAGGCGCCCTGGTCGTAGGCGCGCCAGCCTTTGCGCAGCAGCCAGATGCCGCAGCTCCGGCGCCCAAGCCGAAGAAACCGGCACCCAAGCCAAAGCCCCCGGCTGAAGCTCAGCAGCAGGCACCGGCCGCCGCGCCGGTCGCTCCGCCCGCCGCCGATCCCGGGCAGGCGCCGGCCGGCCAGCCCGGCCAACAGGGGCAGGCACAAAATGGCCAGCAGCCGGTACAACTGATCTTCTCGCCCTGGACCAAATTCTGCCTCAAGGGCCAGCCCGGACAGCCCCCGGATCCCAACGCCAAGGAAGTCTGCTTCACCGGCAAGGATGCGCGCGTCGAGTCAGGCCAGCCGGTCGCCGCCGCGGTGCTCATCGAGCCGCAAGGCGCGGACAAGAAGCTTTTGCGCGTCACCTTGCCGCTCGGCATGCAGCTCGCCCATGGCACGCGGCTGATTGTCGATCAGAACCAGCCGATGACGGCGCCCTACGTGATCTGCTTCAGCAACGGCTGCATGGCCGATTACGACGCCTCGGCCGATATGATTGGAAAAATGAAGAAGGGGCAGGGCCTGGTCATTCAGGCCATCAATGCCACCGGCCAGCCGATCAGTCTGGTGATGCCGCTGAACGATTTCGCCAAGGCTTATGAGGGTCCGCCGACTGATCCGAAAGTCTTCGAGGAGCAGCAGAAGAAGCTGCAGGAAGAGTTGCAGCGGCGCGCGGACGAAGCCCGCAAGAAGCTGGAGAGCCAACAGGGCGGGCCGACGTCGCAGGTCAATCCGCCACCAGGCGGCGGCAAGACGCAATAAGCGCTCACGCCTGATCGCCGGAGGCGCGCGCGTGCGCGTCTCCAACGGCGCGCTCCATCAAATGACGGAGCGGCAAGTTGTCTTATTCTGTGTTTCCCCTTAGTGCGTCGTAGTTGATTGCCGCGGCCGGTAGCCGCCGTTGCCGTCCTGCACGAACACTTCCGCGACCTGCGGGTGCCTGACCGGCTCGCCACTATCGTCCGGGAGCAAATTCTGCTCGGACACATAGGCGATGTATTCGGTTTCGTCGTTCTCGGCGAAGAGGTGGTAGAACGGTTGATCTTTATTCGGCCGCACTTCGGCGGGGATCGATTGATACCATTCTTCAGTATTGTTGAAGATCGGATCGATGTCGAAGACCACACCGCGGAACGGAAACAGCCGATGCCGCACGACTTGGCCGATCTGATATTTGGCGCTGCGAATCTTGTTCATGGCTCGGGCCATTGGCGACCTACATTTCCGGCTGCACGTGGCAACGATGCAATGACATGATTGTGGCGACCCGCTGACAAAAAGCTGAACGGTCATTCATAGCGCGAATACCATCTCGTTCATAGTCCGTATTGAACACCCATTGCCGGGTCCTTCGCTGCCACCAGCCGGGCGAGGTCAACCAGGACCTTCGCCTGCTTCCAGGTTGCGTCGTCCTGCATCTTGCCGTCGATCATGACAGCGCCTGTTCCGTCAGGCATGGCTGCCACGATCTTTTGCGCGAACGCGACTTCGGCCGGATCCGGCGAGAAGACACGCTTGGCGATCGGCACTTGGTTGGGATGCAAGGTCCATGCCCCGGCGCAGCCCATTAGAAAACTGTTGCGAAACTGCACCTCGCAGGCGGCCGTGTCGGCAATATCGCCGAACGGGCCGTAGAAGGGCTTGATGCCGGCGGCAGCGCACGCATCGACCATCCTGGCGGTCGTATAATGCCAGAGGTCCTGCTGATAGGTCGCGCGCGTCGCGTCGGCGGCGCTGGCCGTCGCGGGATCGGCCATCACCTTGTATTCGGGATGGCCGCCGCCCACGCGCGTCGTCTTCATCGCGCGCGAAGCGGCAAGATCCGCCGGCCCAAGGCTGATGCCGTGCATGCGTGGCGAGGCAGCCGCGATGCTCGACACGTTCTCGACGCCCTCCGCCGTTTCCAGAATGGCGTGAATGAGGATCGGTTTCTGCACCGCGTGCTTGGCTTCAAGCTGCGCCAGCAGCTGATCGAGATAATGGATATCCCAGGCGCCTTCGACCTTCGGCAGCATGATCACATCGAGCTTGTGGCCGACCGCGCCCACGATCTCGCGAATGTCATCGAGCACCCACGGCGAATTGAGCGCGTTGATCCGCGTCCACAAGCCGGTCTTGCCGAAATCGTTCTCCTTCGCCATGGCGATGAAGCCCGCGCGCGCCGCTTCTTTGGCATCAGCCGGGATCGCATCTTCGAGATTGCCGAGAACGACGTCGACCTGGCTGATGAGCTCCGGTACACGCGCCCGCACTTTCTCGATGTGCGGCGGCACGAAGTGGATCATGCGCTCGAGCCGGATCGGCAGCTCGCGCAACGGTGCCGGCGCTCCGATCGCAAGCGGCTTGAAAAAGTTGCGCGGCAGCTTCATACGTCGACCCTGTTGCAAAAACTTTCGTGCGGCATCTGATGGGAAGAGCGGATCGCTCAGCTTGTACAACGATCCGGACCGTATGACGAACCGGGGGGCCCGCCAAGCCGTTTTTCGCGCCATCACGCCTCGTAACTAACGGATAACTAGAGCGTTTCGCCGCGCATCAGGCGTGGTTGCGAGGCCGCAGGGCTGACGCCTTCGCGCATCAAGGCCCGGCGCAGCGGGCCGACGCGGTCGACCAGAAAAAGCGAGAGCGCGCGCGCGCCGTGAACCGGCAGGAAATCGGTGAGCAGGCTGCGATTGAGAAGGTCGATGGCGATCCGGCGGCTGGTCACGTCGGCGCGCCGCTGCATCTCATAGCGTGCAAGCACGTCCGACGAGCCGATATCGAAGCCGTGGCGGCGCGCGTCGGCAACGATTTCGGCAAGGGTCGCAGCGTCGCGCAGCCCGAGATTGAGCCCTTGCGCACCGATCGGCGGAACGACGTGCGCGGCTTCGCCCACAAGCGCAATCCTGTTTCCTGCGACCGAACGCGCTGTCTCGACCGCCAGCGGAAACATGCCGCGCCCGGGCTCGACACTCATTTTGCCGAACAGCGAATGCGCGCGGCGCTCGATCTCGATGGCGAGCTCCGCGTCGGTCATGGTGGCCACGCGCGACGCGCGTTTCGGATCAAGCACGCAGACCAGGCTCGAGCGCCGGCCGGGCAGGGAAACGAGCGTGAACGGACCGGTCTCGGTGTGAAATTCCGTCGCCGTATCGTGGTGTGGCCGCGTGTGCGCGAGATTGAGCGTGAGCGCGGTCTGCGGATAGGTGTGCCGATGACTGCTGATCCCCGCCGCCGCGCGGCAGAGCGAGTGTTGGCCGTCGGCTCCGATCACGAGCCGCACGCGCGTTTCGCCGTCCGCGAGCTTCACTGTGACGCCGTCGTGATCGGGCACGACAGCGACAGCGGGAGCGCTGATGCGCGGGATATTCAGCTTGGCCGCACGATCGTGCAGCGCGGCGATGAGATAGCGGTTCTCGATATTGTAGCCGAAAGCCTCGAGGCCGATTTCGGCGGCAGCGAAATGGACTTCCGGCGCGCGCCAGAGCCGGCGCGTGTCGTCGATGATGCGGATCGCGGTGAGCGGCGCAGCGTGCGGGCGGCAGGCATCCCACACGCCCAACGTAGTCAGCGCCGTTACCGATCCGGCAAGGAACGCGGTGGTACGAAAATCCTCTTGCGGGGAAGGTGCGATGATCAGCGTGCCGACGCCGGCGGCGGCGAGCGCAATGGCGCTGACGAGACCCGCCGGCCCGCCGCCAATGACGGCGGCTTCGGCGGTCTTGATGTTATGCGCATTGTTCACGAGCCGCCTCGGCATTCACCAGGGAAATCTGTAGTTGAAGCCGCCGCGCACCACATTCTCGGTGAACGCGACCGACGAGCCGGTAGCACTGCCGCAATTCGCCGCGGTCGAGCAGGAGGCCGTGGCGAGATCAACAAAGAGGTATTCGGCCTTCGCGCTCCAGTTCCCGAAAAATGCAAACTCGACGCCGGCGCCCGCTGCCCAGCCAAGCTTGGTTGCCGTGTCGAACGTCGACGGCGGACTAAGGCCGGTCTGAACCGGAGCGAAGGCGGCACCGCCGGTCACGTAGATCAGCGTCCGATCGAATGCATAACCGACGCGAGCGCGCGCCGTTCCGAGCAGGTTGCTCTTGGTCTGACAAGCCGCCACGGCGCCGCTTGCATTCACGGCGCAATTGGCGGCGCTGCCGCTGAGGCCAGACCAATCGACGTCGCCCTCGAGTCCGACCAGCACGGCGCTGATGGGAAAATTGAATCCAGCGGTACCGCCGAACAGAGAGCCGCTGGTGTTGAATACGTCGGTCCCCAACAGGCCCAACGTCCACTGACTGCTTCCCAAGCCGTAGCCGCCATTGAGGCCCAGATAGACTCCGGCCCAGTTCGTGTAGGGGCCGTTGGCGTCATAGATCGCTGGCACTCTCGCCGGTTCCCCGGCGGGCAACGGAAAATCGGCAGCCAACGCCGGGCCTGAGCCGAGCACCGAAAGCAGCATCAACGCAACACATGACCTCACCGGACGCTCCGACTTCCGAACTCCAAGTTTTGAGCCGTCGCCATTTTCACGCTACCGAATGAATCGTTACAATACTATATCGGACGGGCAATTTCGCGGCGATTTGACGGTCGTTCGAGTGGAACGGCGAACCGCCCGCCATTCGCGTGTAGGGTCGATCTTTTGGATTCGTGGTTGCCCAAGACGGCAATTTCGTCTGCGGTGCGCGCGCCGCGCTGGTGGATCGTCAATCGCGCGATCGATTTCGTGATCGTCGACCTTTTGCGTTCACAGGTGTCTTGAGGGTTTCCGCATGCTCGCGCTTCTCACCGATCCGAATGCGTGGGCTGCGCTCCTGACCCTGACGGCGCTCGAAATTATCCTCGGCGTCGACAATGTCATTTTCCTTTCACTCCTGGCCGCAGGCCTTGAGCCCGCCGCGAGCCGCCGGGCTCGCCAGATCGGGCTTTTCCTGGCGCTCATCTTTCGCGTCGCGATGCTGTTCGGGCTTACGTTCCTCGGGCGACTGCGCACGCCGCTCATCGTGATCTACGGCAATGAGATAACCTGGCGCGACATCATCTTGATCGGCGGCGGTCTCTTCCTGATCGCCAAGGCCATCTTCGAAATTCATGGCGAGATCGACGCCGAGGAACCGGAGGCGAAGCAGGGACGCGGCGCGCGCTCCAATCTTTTTCTGGTCATTCTGCAGATCGCAATCATCGATCTCGTTTTCTCGATCGACTCGATCTTGACCGCTATCGGCATGGCGCAGCATATCGAGGTGATGATCGCGGCCGTGATCATCGCGATTGCGGTCATGTATGTGGCGTCCGAGCCGGTCGCGGGCTTCATCTTGCGTCACCCGACCACCAAGATGTTGGCGCTGTCGTTCTTGATCCTCATCGGCGTTGCGCTAATTGCCGACGGTTTCGACGTCCACATCCCGCGGGGCTATGTGTATTTCGCGATGGCGTTTGCCGCAGTGGTTGAGGGTTTCAATATTCTGGCGCGACAGCGGCGCAAGCGACGGCGGCAATGAGGAGGCTAACGCCACTTGCGCGGTGGCAGCCGCTCCCTATGATCGCGCGTCCGCGAAAGGTCCGAACAAGGTCTGAACAGGAGTAAACAATGGTTGCTGCAGTACGCGTCCACAAAGTCGGCGGCGCCGAGGTTTTGACCTATGAGGATATCCCAGTGCCCGCCGCCGGAGCCGGGCAAATCCGGGTCAAGCAGCACGCCATCGGCGTCAACTTCGTCGACACGTATTTTCGTAGCGGTCTCTATCCAGCGCCCGGCGGCTTGCCGTTCGTTGCCGGCAATGAAGCCGCCGGCGAGGTGGTCGAAGTCGGCGCCGGCGTCAGCGAGTTCAAGCCCGGCGACCGCGTGGCTTATGTGCAGGGGCCCGGTTGCTACACGGCGGAGCGGGTCGTGCCGGCCGACCGCGCGGTGAAGCTGCCGGCCAATATCAGCTATGAGCAAGCCGCCGGCATGATGTTGAAAGGCCTGACCGTCCAATATCTCGTGCGCCGCACGTTCAAGGTCGAGAAGGGCACGAATGTACTGATGCATGCGGCCGCCGGCGGCGTCGGTCTCATTCTCTGCCAATGGGCCAATCATCTTGGCGCCAATGTCATCGGCACGGTCGGCTCGAAGGAGAAGGCCGAGCTCGCGACGGCCAACGGCTGCCACCACACGATTCTTTATCGCGACGAAGATTTCGTTGCCCGCGTGAAGGACATTACCGGCGGCAAACTGTGCGACGTGGTCTATGACGGCATCGGCAAAACGACATTCCCGGCGTCGCTCGATTGCATCCGGCCGCTCGGCATGTTCGTCAGCTTCGGCAGCGCATCCGGCCCGATCGCCGCCTTCGACATCAATCTCCTGCAATTTAAGGGTTCGCTGTTCGCCACGCGCCCGACGCTAAACACTTATGGCGCCAAGCGCTCTGATCTCTTGGCCATGGCGGAAGATCTGTTCACGGTGGTCGGCAGCGGCGCGGTCAAGATACCCGTCAACCAGAAATATCCGCTCAAGGACGCGGCCAAGGCCCACCGCGATCTCGAGGGTCGCGAGACGACGGGGTCGTCGATCCTGATCCCGTAGCGGCGAGCAAGGCCCAAGCGAGCGGCAATGAGGATTTGGGGCTATTGGGCGACGCTGGGCTGGGCATTTCTCGCCTTTGTCGCCAGCCAATTCCTTGCGCTCGCGATTCTGGTGTTGCTGCGGATCAGCGATCTGGATTCGCTGGTCAATGCGCCATTCGACGGCAAGCTCGTCACGCTGTTCATCGTGATCGCCGACCCGATCATGATCGCGATCATCACGCTCGCCGTTCTAGCTGCGCGCGCGCCGCTTGTGGATTATTTGGCCTTAGTCATGCCGCCGCGGCGCGATATTGGCATCGGACTTGTCGGTCTCGTCGGCCTGATTGCGATCGGCGACGCGCTTCTCTATTTCGGTGGATATCAGCTGGTTACGCCGTTTCAGGTGCAGTCCTACACCACCGCCGCCGCGCAAGGATGGCTGGCGGCGCTCTGGGTCAGCGCCGTCGTTGTCGCGCCGGCGGGCGAGGAAGTTCTGTTTCGCGGCTTTTTATTTCGCGGCTGGGCGCGTTCGCCGCGCTCGGTATGGCCGGCGATTGTCATTATCTCCCTGTTATGGGCGGCGCTGCACGTCCAATACGACTGGACCGGCATTCTGCAAATATTCGTTGTTGGACTGTTTCTCGGCTGGATACGTTGGCGCAGTGGCTCGACGCTGCTCACGTTTTTTCTGCACGCGCTGTTCAACGTCGAAGGCACGCTGGAGACAGTCGCCCAGGTGTATTTCTTCAGATAACGCCGCGCTGACGCAGCGCCGCGACATGCTCGTGCGACAGGCCGCATTCGGCCAAGAGCCGCTCGGTATCCTGCCCGAGCGCCGGCGCGGGGTTTCGCGGCAAGGTTTCGCCAGGACAGCCATACGGCGCGGCGACCATTTTGAAGTCTGCGCGTTCCGGATGGTCGATGTTCCAGATTCGCGCGCCGCCGCGCACGAACGGATTGTCGAGGGCCGAGGCTACGTCGTTGACGGGCGCGGCCGGTACGCGCCCGGCAAAATGCTCCAGCCACTCGGCGGTGGTACGGCCACTCAGCGCTTCGTCGAGCACGACTGTGAGCTTCTCGCGATGGGCGAGTCGGTCTTTGAAGGTGCGGAAGTTGGAATCGGCGGCGAGGTCGGGGCGGCCGATCATGTCGCAGAACACCGGCCAGAACTTCTCCTTGTTGCACATAATGAAGATGTAGCCGTCGCGCGTGCGATAGAGCTGGCTCGGCGTGAGCGAAGGATGGCTTGATCGCGGCTCGCGGCCCTGCTTATGGCCTTCGTTGAGGTACCAAGTCGCAAGATAGTTCAAATTCTGCAGCGCGCAGTCGAACAGGTTGACATCAATGTCGCGCCCAACGCCGGTGTCGCGCGCGGCGATGATGCCGGAAAGGAGCGCAAACGCCGCAAACAGGCCCGTCATCATGTCGACGATGGACAGCCCCATGCGGCTCGGCGGTCCTTCAGGCTCGCCGGTGAGCGAGAGGTAGCCGGCTTCCGCCTGCATCAGATAGTCGTAGCCCGGCCAGTTCGCGCGCGGTCCGCTGCGCCCGTAGGCCGACAGATGCGCACAGACGATTCGCGGATTGGCTTCTTTGAGCGCTGCGTAGGTCAGCCCGAGCGAGTCGGGGAGGTCGCCGCGCAGATTGTTGAGCACGCCGTCGGCCCGGCGCACCAGCGCGTGCAGCACGTCGCGCGCGCCGTCTTTCTTCAGGTCGAGCGTGATGCTTTTCTTGTTGCGGTTGAAGCTCTCGAAAAAATGGCTGTCGTCGGGACTGAGAAAATACGGACCGACGCGGCGGCCCATGTCGCCGCCATCGGAGGGATTCTCGATCTTGATGACCTCTGCGCCGAGATCCGCGAGCTGCATCGTGCCGTAGGGGCCGGCGCCATATTGCTCGATGGCAATGACGCGCATTCCGGAAAGCGGCAGCATCGGCCTTGACTCTTACACCGGGTTACGTTCGACGAGCTGCCGCGCGATAATAATGCGTTGCAGCTCGTTGGTGCCTTCGCCGATGACCAACAGCGGCGCGTCGCGATAGATGCGCTCGACGACGAACTCCTTCGAGTAGCCGTAGGCGCCGTGGATGCGCATCGCTTCGAGCGAAACATTCACCGCCGTTTCGGTGGCGAACAGCTTCGCCATGCCGGCTTCCATGTCGCAGCGCAGCCCGCGGTCGTAAGTCCTCGCCGCGTCTTGGGTGAGCAGCCGCGCCGCATGGATCTGCGTCGCCATGTCGGCGAGTTTGAGCTGGATCGCCTGGTGCTGACAGATCGGCTTGCCGAAGGTCTTGCGCACCTGGCTGTAGGCGACCGCCTGATCGAGCGCGGCTTGCGCAAGCCCGACGCCGCGCGCCGCGACATTGATGCGCCCAAGCTCGAGCCCGCCCAGCGCATGCTTGAGCCCGAGGCCTTCCTGTCCGCCGATCAGCCGGTCCGCCGGAATGACATAGTCCTCGAACACGAGCTCGGCGGAGTCGATGCCCTTGTAGCCGAGCTTCTCGAGCTTGCGGCTCACCTTAAAGCCATTGCCCTTTTCGGCGATAAACAGGCTCATGCCTTTGTGGCGCGGCTCCGCATCGGGATCGGTTTTCACCAGCAGCGCGAAGCATTGGCCGTGAATGCCGTTGGAGATCCAGGTCTTGGTGCCGTTGACCACGTAGCTGCCACCGCGTCGCCGCGCCACCGTGCGGATCGCCTGCAGATCGGTGCCGCAATCGGGCTCGGTGAGCGCGAGGCCGCCGCGCAACTCGCCGGTGGCGAAGCGCGGCAGGTAGGCCTGCTTCTGCGCTTCGGTGCCGAAGCGCTGCACGGCCGCCGCCATGATGAGGTGCGAGTTGAAAATGCCGGTCACCGACATCCACACCCGCGATATGCGTTCGACGATGCGGGCATAGACCGTGGTCGACAATCCAAGTCCGCCATACGCAGTGTCGATCGTGGCCCCGAACAGGCCGAGCTCCTTCATGCGGGCGACGATCTCTTCCGGGTAGACGTCGTCGTGTTCGAGCTTTTGCGCGTAGGGCGCAACGTCGCGTTCCAGAAAGCGGTCGATGCTGGCGAGGATGACGTTTTCCGCTTCGTCATCCTGCGGCGGTGCGTCGCGTGTCACGGTGCTCAATGCCACTTCTTCATGCGCCGCCAAGGCGGTCGGCGAGTGCGCCGACGTCGGCCGCTTGATCGAGCGAAAGCAGCAGCGTCTCGACCGCTTGCGCCTTGTCGCGCGCGACGGCGCGCGCTGCGTTCGAGCGGAATTTCTCGATGATGTCGACTTCGCTCAAGGGACGCTCACCGTTGCCGCGGTTGACCGCTTCGCGATGCCGCAGCGTGCGGCCGCCGCGCAGTGTGACGATCACTTCGCCCGTATAGTGACGCGGGAAAGTCGTCGCCGGATCGATCTCGTATTGCACGCGGTCGGCAAGGGCGAGAGTGTCCGCGTCGCCGAGCGCGTCATCTTCCAGCTCATCGAGCGTGAATTGCCCGCGCCGCAAGGCAGCTGCGACCGTATAGGGAATCGAAAACTGCGCGTCGTAGCTGTTGGCGGGGCGGCGCTTGTTTACGGCGGGCTCGCAAACTGTCTTCACCACTTCCGCCGGGACGAGCGCGCGCACCTGCTCGATCTCCTTTGCATCGAGCGTGTGCTCGCGCGTCAGGGTCACGGCGGCGTCGACGCAGGCATGCACGAAGTGGCACGCGGGGAAGGGCTTCACCGCGACTTGCTGGAGTTCCCAGAGTTCACCGAGGCCGGCCGTGGCCAGGGCCAGATTGGACGGATCGAAATGGCCCTGCAGGTGGCTTGCGTAGAGGCCGAACCGGCCTTCATAAGCGCGCTTGGCGCCGACGAAGCCCTGCCGGGCGAGTGCAGCCGCGGTAATTCCGGAGACCGCCGCCCAGCCCGGGTGGAAGCGCTTGTTCCAGGCGCCATCCTCCAGGAATTCGAGGCTGCCGGAGCCCGCCGACAAGGTCAGTCCTTGCGCCATGACGAGTTGCTTCTCGTTCAAGCCCATCAGGCGTCCGGCGGCAAGCGCACACGCGAACGCGCCGATCAGTCCGGTCGGATGGAAGCCGACCTGGTGAAATGCGCCTTTGGCGACCGCGCCCAGTCTCGCCGCGACTTCGACGCCGAGTACGTAAGCTGCGAGCATCTCGCGCCCGCTGGCGTGCTGCTGCGCGCCGACGGCGAGTACCGTCGGCAGCACACTGGCCGTTGCGTGAATGACACCGCCGCTGTGGGTGTCGTCGAAATCGAGGCCGTGAACCAGAATACCGTTGACCAGCGCCGCATCGCGCAGCGGCAGCCGCGCTGGCATGCCGATGACGGGGAAATCGCCGACGCCCGCAAGGCCGGAAATGGCTGTCATCGCGCGGTGCGCAAAGTCATAGCCGGTCGAGGCGAGCGCGATGCCGACCGCATCGAGGATCAAGTGCTTGGCGCGTGCGGTCACCGCAGCCGGGATTGCCGAAGTCGCAAAGGCGCCGACAAAACGCGCGAGCTCTTCCGAGACGAGCGAGTTTGCAACGGATTCGGGTTGCGGGGCCTCGAGGACGGTCACTGGCGCGTTCATGCGCTCCTCCCTGATCGGGCTTCGACGGTCTCATTTTCGTTTAAGCATGATCTTTTCGGAAAAACCGGTTTCCATTTTCCCGGATCATGCTGTAGTTGTCCGGACAAACCTGCGCCCGGCACGTGCCGCGTGTCAATGGCGCGCATCGTTAGCCGCGCTCCGGCCGCAGTGAAATCGAATAGCTGAACCGATCAGCCGGATGCAGATTGAACGCCACTTCGATGACACGGTGTTTGGCGGACTTGTAGACGCGCTCGATCTCCAGCGCCGCCGAACCGGCGGGAACCTTGAGCTTGGCCGCGATGGCCTCTGGAACCGTAACCGCCCGCAAGGTCTGAACAACTTCGACGACCCGCTCGTCATACATTTCCTCGATCCACGTGTAGATCGGACCGGTCTTTTTGCCGATGAGCGAGCGAATGCCCGCATAAGCGGCGTGCACATAAACTTCAGTCCAGCAAATCGGCGGTGATCCGTCCGGTGCGTAGCGCAAGCCCTCGGTGTGGAGCCATCGCCGGCCGGGACTGCATCCGAGCCGGCGCGCAAGCTTGGCATCGGCGATCACAAAGCGCGAGCCGGACACCACGTAGCGGGTCGTAACCGCATATTGCATCAGGTCAGTAACCGACGCGACCGGATGCAGATAGAAGGACGGCTCGGCCGCCGCGACGGTGGTACCTGAGCCTTGACGTGGGCTGACCAGCCCGGATTCGCGGAGGTGCCGGAGCGCTTCGCGCACGGTATGGCGGCTCACGGAGAAACGCCGGCAAAGCGCGCTCTCGGTCGGCAGGCGCGCGCCCACAGGATGCTTGCCGCTGACGATCTCCTTTTGCAGAACGCGGACGATGCTCTTGTACAGCGTACCGCTGCCCGCAGTAGGGCGGCGGCTTCGTTGTGTGCGGGCACCTGCGGATTTGGTCATAGCAGCGGCGATAGCCTGGGCAGCGGACGCGAAAGAGCGACGAAATAGTACGCAACGGATAGCAATTCTGCTCAGCGCTCATGTGTATTTGCACCCGAGCGGAATGCAAGCTGCGGTGCGGGCGGTCCACGGCTTGACCGTGCAGTTTAGATCACGCTAGGTTGTCCGGACAAGTTCCATGATGGGGAGGTCCGATGGTCGCGGTCGCAAAAGAAGTGGGCGCGCATCGCTATCGCGAAAGCTACGGCCGCTATTTCGAGGATTTCACCGAAGGCGATATCTACGAGCATCGGCCGGGCCGCACCATCAGCGAAGCCGACAACACCTGGTTCACGCTTTTGACCATGAACCAGCATCCGCTGCATTTCGATGCGGCCTATGCCAGCAAGAGCGAATTCGGCCGGCTTGTGGTCAATAGCTGCCTGACGCTCTCGATCGTCGCCGGCATGAGCGTCAGCGATATCAGCCAAAAGGCGATCGGCAATCTGGGCTGGAACGATATCCGGCTGATTGCGCCGGTTTTTGTGGGCGATACGGTCTACGCGGAATCCGAAGTTCTTTCGAAGCGCGAGTCGGCCAAGCGACCGACGCAAGGGATCGTCACGGTCAAGACGACGGGCAAGAAAGCCGACGGCACCGTATTCATGACCTACGAGCGCAGCGTATTGGTGCCCAAGCGGGGCCACGCGGTGGACGATCGCGCGGACTATTGACCGCTCGCCGGTCAGGCGCCTGGGACCGCAAATTCAATTGCGGCGCGGGGCGAGCAAACAGGGGAGGGCAGTGTGCCGGAAGGCGCAGTCAATTCCGGAGGGCGGCTCGATCGCTTGCCAATCTCGCCGTTTCATTACCGCGTGCTCGGGCTGGTCAGCGCCGGGATGTTTCTCGATGCGTTCGAGATCTATCTCGCGGGCGGTGTGTTGGCGGCGCTGGTCAAGTCCGGCTGGTCCGATCTCGCGTACAATGGCTGGTTCATATCGATCACTTTCGCCGGCATGATGGTGGGCGCATGGTGCGCAGGCATCTTCGGCGATCGCTTCGGCCGCCGCTTTTCCTACCAGCTCAACCTACTGATCTTTGGCTCCGCGTCGCTTGCGGGAGCGGCAGCGCCCTCGATCGGCTGGCTCATCGCCGCGCGCTTTGTCATGGGCGTCGGTCTCGGCGCCGAAATCGTCGTCGGTTACGTAACCCTCTCCGAATTCGTGCCGCCGCTGCAGCGCGGCCGCTGGGGCTCGGCGCTATCGGCCATTACCAATTCGGCGCTGTTCGTCTCGGCGTTCGCGGGTCTTCTGATCATCCCGCAATTCGGCTGGCGCTGGATGTTTGTCATTACCGGTGTGGGCGCGCTGATCGTCTGGTATTTGCGCCGCGCGCTGCCGGAATCGCCGCGCTGGCTCGAGTCCAAAGGCCACACCGAGGAAGCCGAAAAGGTTCTGGGCGCGATCGAAGCGGAGGTCGCGCGCCGCGGGCCATTGCGGCCTGCCGCCGAGCAGCCGACGCCTGTTCTGCCGCAGCAATCGATCAAGGCCTTGTTCGAGGGCGGCATGCTGTCGCGCACCATCGTCGGCAGCCTCATTCTGATCGCCCTCAATACTGTCATTTACGGCTTCGTCGCTTGGGTGCCGACCTTTCTGGTCAAACAGGGCATGAGCGTCGTGTCGTCGCTCGGCTTTACGACCTTGATGTCGCTCGGCGGCCCCGTGGGCGCGCTCGCCGGCATGTGGCTCGGCGATCATGTCGGACGAAAGCCGGTGCTGGTCGGCTTCTCGCTTGCCACCATTGTGCTGGGCTTCATCTATCCGTTTGCTCCCTCGGAGGCGCTGCTGAGCCTGGTCGGCTTTGCGCTCGTGACCTGCGTCTATGTGATGGTGGCCGTCGCCTGGGCGCTCTATGTGCCGGAATTGTTTCCGACAGAAATACGGATGCGCGGCGCGGGCTTCTGCAACACCATGGGGCGGCTGATGACGATTGTCACGCCGCAGGTCGTGCCGGTGATTTTCGTCCGCGCCGGCGTGATCGGTGTCGTGAGCATGCTGGCGGCGCTGCTGTTGATCCAGGCGATTGCGGTCGCGTTCTTTGGCATCGAGACTAGGCAGCAATCGTTGGAAGCCTTGCGCCCGCGGCAACCCGAGGGCGAGCCAATCGCGCTCGACGCCGCCGTGCCGCGTTCGCCCCAGACGTGAGGTGAAGATGTCGCCGGTCGAGGGTCCGCTGCGTCGCTTTAGGATCGCGGGCGCGGCAGGCCGATCACCGGCTCGGTAAAGCGGCCGATCGATGCCACCACCTCGTCGAGCGGCACTTTGCTGCCGGGCGTTTCGCTGACGATCGTCGCCAGCAGGTTCATGTCGCGCCGAAACAGCGAATCAAGCGCGGTCAGCGTGTGGCTGAGCGCCCCGCGATAGGAGCCGGTGACCAGAATCAGCGGCAGGCGCAACGCCATCATCACGTCGAGGACGGTGCGATTCGGGTCGAGCGGCGTCATGATGCCGCCGACCCCCTCGATCAGAAGCACGCCGCGTCGCCGTTCGATCGCTGTCTGGCAGTAAGTGACCACTTCGTCGACGTCGATGCGGCGCTTCTCGAATTGCGCTGCGAGATCCGGCGGCAGCGCGGCGCGAAATCGCCAAGGCGACATGCGCTCGATGGTTTCCGGCGAGAAAGGCAGTCCCAACGCGGCGATCAGCGTCGCCAGATCGCTCGCGGCCGCTTGCGCCGGTTCGTAGCCGCAGACGATCGGCTTGATCGCATCGACCGCATGTCCGATGTGCTGCAAATGTCGGACGAGCGAGGCGACGACGAGGGTCTTTCCCACGTCCGGTCCGGTGGCGGTGATGAAAATTGCGGTCACGATGAGGCGCCTCGCCTATCATGAAAGCGCCGAACATGGGTTAACACCAGCAAAAACAGGAATTAATGCTTTTACGCCGCCCCGAACTGTTAGTAACCGACCGCCGTGCCGTGCAAGTCATAGGCATCGGCGCGTTCGATTTTAACAGTCGCGATCTCGCCAACGCGCAACGGTCGGCGGCTTTCCACAAAAACCGTACCGTCGATCTGCGGCGCGTCGCCTTTGCTGCGGCCCTTGGCGCTGCGGGGGCCACCACCGTTCACGCCGACCTCGTCGATGATGATCTGCTCGCGGGTGCCGATCCGGCGCTTGAGGCGCTTGGCGGAGATGCCTTGCTGAGCCTGCATGAAGCGGTGCCAGCGCTGTTCCTTGACGTCGCCGGGGACGGGGGCCCCCAAGCCGTTGGCGGCGGCGCCGGCGACGGGCTCGTATCGGAAGCAGCCGACTCGGTCGAGCTCGGCCTCGCCGAGCCACTCAAGCAGCAGCGCGAAATCCTCCTCGGTCTCGCCCGGAAAGCCGACGATGAAGGTCGAGCGGATGGCGAGGCTTGGGCAGATCGATCGCCACTGCCGGATACGCGACAGCGTTTCTTCCTGCGCCGCCGGTCGGCGCATGCGTTTGAGCACGGCCGGACTGGCGTGTTGAAACGGCACGTCGAGATACGACAGCACGTGGCCGTCCGCCATGAGCGGGATGACTTGGTCCACATGCGGGTAGGGGTAGACGTAATGCAGGCGCACCCAGACGCCGAACTCGCCGAGCGCGCGCGCAAGGTCGAGGAATTTAGCCCGCACCTCGCGGCCTTTCCAATCGCTGGGAGCGTATTTCAGGTCGACTCCATAGGCCGACGTGTCCTGAGAGATGACGAGGAGTTCCTTGACGCCGGCGGCAACCAACCGTTCCGCCTCGCGCAGCACGTCGGCGGCCGGCCGGGAGACCAGGTCGCCGCGCAAATGCGGGATGATGCAAAATGTGCAGCGATTATTACAACCCTCTGAAATCTTGAGATAAGCGTAGTGCCGGGGCGTCAGCTTGATGCCTTCCGGCGGGATCAAATCGGTATAGGGATCGTGCTGAGGAGGTGCGGCCTGGTGGACCGCCGCAAGCACGCTCTCGTATTGCTGCGGCCCGGTCACCGCAAGCACGTTCGGATGGGCGGCTGTGATCTTTTCCGGCTCGGCGCCCATGCAGCCGGTCACAATGACTTTGCCGTTTTCCTTGAGCGCTGCCCCAATCGCAGAGACTGATTCCGCTTGCGCGCTGTCGAGGAACCCGCAGGTATTAACAATCGCCAGGTCGGAATCGGCGTGATCGCGAGTCAGTTCGTAACCTTCCGCCCGCAGCCGCGTGATAATGCGTTCGGAATCGACCAGCGCCTTCGGACAGCCGAGCGAAACGAAAGAGATGCGGGGGGACCTGCTCACGAGAAACTCTGGTTTTGCGGTTCGGCACCTACTCGCGGCACGAATTGGGACCACGAGCCGCAAAGGTCAAGCGCTTCCCGTCCAAGTCTTAACCCCGGTTCAGGTCTTAACCACATG
>Ga0210410_10001917_pt1 | contig 18995 bp, 10 predicted proteins | sample IncBWC4MmetaG_FD_161058 | JGI IMG/M metagenome (GOLD analysis project Ga0210410, IMG submission 161058) | Forest soil microbial communities from Barre Woods Harvard Forest LTER site, Petersham, Massachusetts, United States - Inc-BW-C-4-M | ecosystem: Environmental > Terrestrial > Soil >... | reverse complement strand
AACAAAATCCCCAACCCCGCAAACAGATACGGCGCCGGCAGCAGGAACTTCGCTTTTCCATCATTCAGGCTTCGTAAAATCGGCACCGCCAGCGCCATCGCGCCATAAACCGACAGCCGCGAAGCCGCCGAGAGCAACGCATTCCACTGAAAATTTCCGATCAGCGAAAACAGAAACACCAGCGCCGCATACACCAGAATGGAAACATACGGCGTGCGGAATCTGGGGTGCACGGCTCCAAAGAACCCCGGAAAATCCCCTTGCTCCGCCAGCGCATACGTAATTCGCGGGGCGTGCAACACGTTTGCACTCAAATAGCCATACCCGGAAATCAGCGCGGCCATCGCAATCGCCGCCGCACCGCTTCCTCCCACAAACCGTTGTGCCGCATCCGCCAGCGGACGCGCCGACATTGCCGCGTCCGGCAGCGTGGCAATCGTCACGTATTGCACCGCCGTGTAAATCAAGCACACGATTCCCAGGGCCAGCAGCAGTGCCATCGGCGTATCGCGCCTCGGGTTCGTCGATTCGCCGCCCACAAACAGCGCGCCTTCGAAGCCGCCGTACGCATAAACGAGCAGCAGCATCGTCTGAAACCACGATTTCGCGGAAACAATGGGCGCCGACAGGGGCACACGCAATTCCGGCCGCGCGACAATTGCCCAGCATCCAACAAAAATGAACGCGAGCAGAAACCCGACCTTTACTGCCGTGAAGAAATTGCTGAGGTTCTTTCCCGTTTTGACGCCCCAGTAATTGAAAAGCGCCAGGTGCCCGATAAGCAGAAAGAGAAACAGAAATTTCCCCGCGCCGCCCTCCAGTCGCGGGAAAAACTTCGCGCTGTAGGTCCACACCAGGTTCGCCGCCGCGGCCGGCGCCGCAATCCGCGTCAGCCATGTCAGCCACGCCACCAGCAAACCAGCGAATCTCCCCAGCGCGTCCCGAGCGTACAAATACAGTCCGCCCGTCTCTTCATACCGCGAGGAAACTTCCGCGATGCACCCGGCAATGACCAGAATCCCCGCGCCGGCCGCCACGCAACTCAATGGGCTCCAGCCGCCCAGGTTTCGCGCCAGGTCCGCCGGCAGCTTGAAAATGCTCACGCCCACAATCGAATTCACCATCAAGGCCGTCAAGCTCCAGCGGCCGATCGTGCGCACCAATCCGTGCGGGCGTTTCGTCAAATTGAATTTCCCTGAAACAATTATTTCGCGGGCGCCGCCACCGGCGCGGCTTTCATCTTCGCAATTTCCGTCAGCACATCCGTCTTCCCTGAAATCAATTCCAGGTGCGGGTATCTCTCGCCTCCATGATAGTCGAGGCGATAGGTCCGAAAATAATCTCCATTCTCCGCCAGCAACTCGATCGGCTCCTTGCCGTCCTTCGCCCTGCGTATCGAATCCCGCAAAATATCAGGAGACCACTTCCGTCCATCCACGGCCACAAGTTGCATTCCCGGCGCCAACCCAGCCCGCTCCGCCGGTGAACCCGGAATCACATCCAGGATCTGCCCGCCGTCCGGCCCGCCCGGCGCATGCAGCAGCAATCCCAGCGAAAACTGCGCATTCATAGTGAATTCCGCCGCCTCTTCCGCCCGCGCATGTTCATTCATCGTATCGTTGAACACCAGCTTCCACCCGCTATTCTCAATCCCCTTCAGCGGTGCGCCCGGCCCATGCGACTTCAACCGCTCCTCAAAAAAAGTCCGCCAGTCGTACGCTGCAACCTCATTCATTCCGGCAACCACATCCTCGAACGTATAGGTCACCAGCTTCGGCCCCGTATTCTCCCCGCCATAAAATTTCCGGCAATAATCGTCCAGCGATTTCTTTCCCTTGCTCTCGCGGCGGATGATTGTGTCCGCTTCCAGCCAGATCAGTATGCTCTCGTCGTAATAATCCACCCCGCGCCGCCACGACGATCCCGCCGATGGCGCGCTGTACAGCAACTGCGCTGCAATCGCCGTGTCCTCTAAATCGCGCCATGTCCGCCCCGGCCGGTCATTCAGGTATGCCGCCGTTGCCGCCAATTGCTCCCGGAATTTTTCCGGAGTCCAGAATCCCGCGCGCGCCGAAAGAATCTGCCCGTAATACTGCGTCAGTCCCTCATACACCCAGAGCAACTCGCCCTTCATCGGCGCCTGGTAGTCCGGCGTCGCCAGCCCGGCTGGCCGCCGGTATTTTCCGTTCCATGAATGCGTGTACTCGTGCGCCAGCAGATCCATCTGCGTTTCGCGCACATCCGGGTCCAGAAACAGCGCTTCCGGCGTCCGGTTGTCGCTCGACTCGTGATGCTCCACGCCATCCGGCGGCATCCGGTCAGAAAGCGCCAGCAAAAAGTCGTACCGCCGGTAATGCCGCGCGCCGAAAAGGGCAAAGTCCTCTGCGATCAATTGCCGCAGATGCTGCACCTCCGCCGCGCCCGGTTCCAGCGCTGCCGGTCCATCCGCCGCAATATGCAGCGTATGCTGCGGTTTTTGTCCCGGCGACAAATCGATGTCCTTGAAAAACGCCCCCGCAATCACCGGCGAATCCATCACCGTCGTCAATGAAGCCGGCGCAAACTCAATCTCTCCCGCCGTCTCCTTCAGCACCGGCAGCGCCGTCCCATATTTCCAACCGGCCGGCAGCCGCAAACTCGCCGCATAAGTAATGTCATCCGAGCGCGTCCCCTGCGGATACAGCATCACCAGGTACCAGTTCAAAACCGCAAGCTGCGACGTGGCCGCGGGATTTTCTCGTGACCCCGACGTTTCTGCTGGCGACAGATAATCCAGCTTGATCTCTAACCGGTTCACCCCGCCGGGCACATCCACATGAAACGCGAACATGTCCACATCGTCGCGTTTCCACCCCACTTCCTTCCCGCCCGCCGAAATTTTAAGCCCCGTAAGATCAAAAATCGGTCCCACCGGCGAATGATCCCCCGGAATCCATTTCGGGTAAACCAATGTCATCGGCCCCGGCTTCACCGGCAGCGAAATCTTCGCGTGGAAAATGTATTTCGCGGCATCGCGCAGATCCACTTCAATCCTCGCCGGATCTTCCGCCGTTTGAGCCACCGCCCCACGCGAACCAACTACGCTCGCCATCACCAGAACAGCCGCAATCCGCATGAATAATTTCGATTTCAAGCTCATCCTCCAAACCCGGAAAGAGTATCCCACCCCCTCGCCGCTCCCGTCCAACTTGGCTCGTTCGCCGATTTCGCGCGCCAACTCCGCGCTCCCCCCTTCTGCTACAATTTTCGAATGGGCACCGCCATCCATTCCTCCTCGCTCTTTTCCCGCAATCTTCGCAAGGATTATCCTCTCGCCGTCAGCGGGGAAGGCTGCTGGATCGTCGCCTCCGACGGCCGGCGCTTCCTCGACGCTTCTGGCCAGGCCGCTGTCGTCAGCATCGGCCACGGCGTGCGCGAAATCGGCAGCGCTATGGCAGAGCAGTCCAACCGCATCGCCTTCGCTCACACCACGCAATTTCATTCCGAATCCGCCGAAAATCTTGCCCGCCGAGTCCTCGCCATCGCCCCCCGCAATTTTCAGAACGGCGGCCGTGTCTACTTCACCTCCGGCGGCTCGGAAGCCACCGAAACCGCCATCAAACTCGCACGCCAATTTTTTCTCGAAACGAACCAGCCTTCCCGTTACCGCATCGTCTCCCGCAAGCAGAGCTACCATGGCAGCACCCTTGGCGCGATGTCCGTCAGCGGCAACGTCGGCCGCCGCGCCCCCTACGCCCCGATGATCCCCGAATGGGGCCACGTCGCGCCGTGCTTCTGCTACCACTGTCCGTTCAATAAAACCTATCCCGAATGCAATCTCGCCTGCGCCGATGATCTCGACGTTTTTCTCCGCTCCAACGACGCCTCCACCGTCGCCGCTTTCATCTTCGAGCCCGTCGTCGGCGCCACACTCGGCGCAGCGCCCGCCGTCGACGGATACACTGGCCGCATCGCGGAAATCTGCCGACGTCACGGCATCCTCCTTATTGCCGATGAAGTGATGTCCGGCATGGGCCGCACCGGAAAACTGTTCGCCAGCCAACATTGGGGCCTCGAGCCGGACATCATTCTCACTGGGAAGGGAATCGCCAGCGGTTACGCACCTCTCGGCGCAGCGCTCGTCGCGCCCCGGGTCGTCGACGCCTTTGAAAAAGGCACCGCCGCCTTCATGCACGGCTTCACCTATCAATCGCATCCCGTTTCAACCGCGGCCGGCAACGCTGTCTTCGATTACCTCGACCAGCACAAACTGCTTGATCGTGTCACCCCTGCCGGCGACGCGCTCCGCAAAGCCCTCTCTTCTCTCGAATCCCATCCCCACGTCGGCCAGGTTCGCGGCCTCGGCTTATTGCAAGCTGTCGAGTTCGTCAAAGACAAATCCACCCGCGAACCTTTTCCCAAGGAATCCGCCATCGCCGAAAAAATCCGCCACGCCGCCCTGGAGAAGAATGTCCTCACCTATCCTTCGCAAGGAACCGTCGACGGCACTCGCGGCGATCACGTCCTGCTCGCGCCACCGTTTATCATTTCGCCGCAGGAGTGCCAACTCATCGCCGATGCTTTACAATACGCCCTGGGCAAAGTCTTTCCCGCCTGATCGCGATCGGCATTTATTTTTGAATCATCCTGCTTCACGGAGACCACCCATGCGGCGTGCCGTGCCTACTTTCTGTCTTTTCTGTTCACTGTTCGTTGCCATGCTTCCCACGCTCGCCCAGGAAAAACCCGCCGCCAAACCCCGCGCCCGCGATCTCGGCGTTCCCTTCGACGGCACGCCCGGCCCCTTCAACGCCATCACCGACGTCGCCGGTGTCCTCGTCGGCCACACCACGCTTATCTCCGGTGATGGAAAACTCGTTGTCGGCAAAGGCCCTGTTCGGACCGGCGTTACCGCGATCCTCCCGCGTGGCAAAGACTCGATGATGAATCCCGTCTTCGCGGGATGGTTCGCGCAAAACGGAAACGGCGAAATGACCGGCACGACCTGGGTCGAAGAGTCCGGCTTTCTCGAGGGCCCCGTGATGATCACAAACACCCACAGCGTCGGGGTCGTTCGCGACGCCGTGATTCAGTGGCGCGTCGCTCACGGCCAGCCCGACGCCAGCGGTTACTGGTGGTCTCTCCCCGTTGTCGCGGAAACCTGGGATGGCTGGCTCAATGACACCAACGGCTTCCACGTCAAGCCGGAGCATGCCTTCCACGCCATCGATTCCGCGCAATCGGGGCATGTTGACGAAGGCAACGTCGGCGGCGGCACCGGCATGATCTGCAGCGGCTACAAAGGAGGCATCGGCACGTCCTCGCGCAAGCTTGCCGAAAAAGACGGAGGCTACACCGTCGGCGTCCTCGTTCAATGCAACTTCGGCTCGCGACAGAATCTTCGCATCGCCGGAATTCCCGTCGGCCGCGAAATTCCCGTGGAAGATCCCTACACCTACCAGCCCTCCGAAATCTCCGAACGCGGCTCCATCATCATCGTCGTCGCCACCGACGCCCCGCTCATCTCCACGCAACTCAAGCGCCTTGCCCACCGCACCACTCTCGGCCTCGGCCGGCTCGGCAGCATCTCCGGCGACGGCTCAGGCGACATTTTTATCGCCTTCTCCACCGCCAACTCCGGGGTCTGGAGTTCCAAAAATGTAGCCGACGTGAAAATGTTCCCGAACGACTCCCTTGATCCCGTCTTCTCCGCCGTCGTCCAAGCCACCGAAGAAGCCATCGTCAACGCCATGATCGCCGCCGACTCCATGACCGGCATCGACGGCCACCACGTCACCGCCCTCGACCACGAAAAACTCCGCGCCGTCCTGAAAAAATACAACCGCCTAAACTAACCACCGCTCTTCCCTGGGAACGCCATTCTCCCGAATGGCGTCTCCTTCTTCCTGTAGTGGCCGATCTTCAGATCGGCCACTCCCGTATTGAGTGCGGGAGCGAAGCTCCCGCTTTTACGCACCCCACTCCGCTACAATACAAACGTGCCGAAACCCATTCGTCCTGCTCTCGCATTCCCCCTGCTATTTCTTTTCTTCACCGCCGCCTGCCATAAACCCATCCCCGCCACAATCGCCATTACACACGCAACCGTAATCGACGCAACCGGCACTCCTCCACAACCAAACTCCACAATCCTCATTGATCACGAAAAAATTTCCGCGATAGGCCCCGACTCGTCCCTCGAAATCCCCACCGGCGCCCATGTAATCGACGCCACCGGCAAATTTCTGATCCCCGGCCTGGCCGACATGCACATCCACCTGATGGGTGCCGGAGAACCCGCAGGCAGCCGCGAATTCATCCTCCCGCTCCTCATTGCCAACGGCATCACCACCGTCCGCGACATGGGTGGCGACGTTGCCCAACTCAAAAAATTAAAAAAGGGAATTGATTCCGGCGACCAACCCGGCCCACAAATTTTCTTCACCGGGCCCTACCTCGACGGCAACCCGCCCTACTTCCAGCCCTCAATCGTCGTCGTCACCCCCGCCGAAGCTGCTGCCGCCGTGCACAAACTGAAATCCGAAGGCGTCGACTTCATTAAAGTGCAATCGCGCCTCAAACCCCCGGCCTATTTCGCCATCGCCGAAGCCGCCCGCAAGGAAAACATCCGCTTCGTGGGCCACGTCCCGGATTCCATCTCTCCCGCCCAGGCTTCCGACGCCGGCCAGTCCAGCATCGAGCACCTCACCGGAATTCTCCTGGCCTGTTCTTCGCGGGAAGCCGAATTGCGCGAGCAGCAACTGAATCCGCCTCCACACAAAGAAACTCCGCGCCAAACCAGTCTCCGCCAGCGTGCCTGGCAGCAAGCCGTCCTCGACACCTACACCCACGAAAAAGCCCAGCAGCTTTACGCCAAGCTTCTCGCCAATCACACCTGGCAAGTTCCCACACTTCCACTGTTGATCGAACTCGCCTATCTCACGCCCGCCACCGATCGCGCCAACGATCCAAACTTGAAATACATCCCGCAAAACCTCCAAGAAATCTGGAGACAGGGACGCGCCGAAAGCCTCGCCAATAAAACACCCGGTGATTTTCTATTGCGCGCAAAACTGGTCGAAGCCTCTCTCAAAGCCGTAGGCGACATGCACGTCGCCGGCATCCCCATGATGGCGGGCACCGATTCCACCGCTCCGAACCTCGTCCCCGGCTTCGCCCTGCACGATAGCATCGCCGATTTTGTTCGAGCTGGTTTCACCCCCATGGAAGCCTTGCAAGCCGCGACTTCCAAACCAGCCGAATTCCTCAACCGCAGCAACGAGCAGGGCACCATCGCCCCCGGCCATCGAGCAGACCTCGTCCTGCTCGACGCGAATCCGCTCGTGGACATCCACAACACCCAAAAAATCCGCGCCGTAATTCTAAAAGGGAAGTATCTCGACCGAAATGCGCTAGACGCGCTCCTGAACAAAGCCGCCCAATTCGCCGCAAAGATGTAGCGGCCGCCGTCTGCGGCGGGCGCCTTTCTCTTGTGGGGCAGGCACTCTTGCCTGTCCTCTTCGGTTTTCTCTGGGAAGCCGGGGCATTTGCTCGGCAAAGAAATTAAACTGAAACCGCTCCCGTCTTCCTCGCCGGATTAAAGAACGGCAACGCCACCACCTTTGCCGACACCGTCTTCCGCGAAGCCTCCACCGTCAATTCCAAGCTCAAATTCGTTCCCAACGCTGCGCTCTCCCGCCCCACCGTTGCCAGCGCAATCATCCTCTTCAACGTCGGCGACCACGTCGTCGAGGTCGCCTTTCCCACCTGCCGCCCCTCACGATACACCGGCACCGCCACGCGCGAAGCCGTCGACGGCACTTGCGGTGCCATCCCAATCTTTTCGTACAGCGCTTCCACTTCGTTCCAGTTCACTTCCAATCCCACCAATCGCCGCGCCGGACCACCCCTCTTCGCTTCCATCGCCAGCGCTTCGCGCCCCACAAAACTTTCTTTCTTCAAGTCCACCAGTTTTGCCAGCCCAATTTCCCCGGGCGTATACCGCTGCTCCTCAATCAACGATTTCTTGCTCGAAATGTAGTCCACCTCAATCAAAATCAATCCCGCCTCAATCCGCGCGACGTCTAGCGCCACCATTCCCGCCGGATGAATGTCGAACGCCCGTCCCTTGTTCATCAACTCGTCAAAAACTTTGATCGCATCCTTCCACGGCGCCCAGATCTCATAACCCAGATCGCCGGTATAGCCCGTCCGCGAAATATCCACCGGCACGCCCGCAATCTTTCCATGCGTCACACGAAAATATTTCAGCCCCGCAATGTTCGCCTCAGCCGCCGCATGCAGCAACTTTCCCGAAGTCGGTCCCTGCAACGCCAGCGCGGCCATCTTTTCCGAAATGTCCTCGATCTGTACATCCAGCCCCAGCGAATTCTGGCTGAACCACCGCAGGCTCGGGTCGGCCGCCGTCCACCGGTAGTCGTTTTCCCCCAGCCGCGTAATCGTCCCGTCGTCCACCACCTTCCCCTCGGGATCGCACCAGCAGCAGTAAATCACCTGGTCCACGGCCACCTTATTAATGTCCCGGGCAATCACCCGGTTCACGAACTTCGTCGCATCCGCCCCGGTAACCCGGTATTTGAACAGCGGCGAAATATCAATCAGCGCCGCCGAATTCCGGATCGCGTTGTATTCGTGCTCGTGCGTCATCTCATACACGCTGACCGTGTAATAGCCCGACCACTCGCGATAGCTCAGGCTCTCGCAAAGCGCCAGGGTTCTCTCGTGAAATGCGGTTCCAACCGGCACAGGGCCTCCGTGAATCGTATGAAACTTCGCTCTCAGCTCGTCAAAGGAACTTCGGATTATAGTTTTGATTTCCTTGTGCCCGCAAGCTGCGGTCCGCGGCGCACCACCTGTCCGGAAGGCCAGTGATTAACTGTACGAACCATTGCCCCGCCGGCGTCCGTTTCGTTCGATTTTTGTTAGCCTGAACTTACCTTGAGAGTTTAGTTCACAGGCGCCCGCCGTCGGAGGGTGGGCGCTTTAATTAACTCAAATAATCAGGCCGGTCTTAGGGAGCTTCACGTGAAACTCAAATTCATCTATCGCGGTTTGGTTAGCATCCTCTTATTCGGGATCGCGGCAGGTCAGTCTTCGCCTCAGACCACAGCGGTCTATAAATCTGACTCTCCCGCCACGGCACAGGCCGCTGCCGGGCCGGTGGCGCGCACGACCAAAGCCGTGAACTATCGCCGCGCCAACGGCTCCACAAAAGTCGATCTTCAGGGCACCGAACTCCTGCAAGGCGCCAACGCCGAAGTGAAGGTTGAGAGCAAGAACAACCGCATGGAGATCGAGGCGAAATTCGAAGGCCTGAACGATGCCACAAAATTCGGCCTCGAATATCTCACGTATGTCTTCTGGGCCGTCTCCGCACAGGGCCGCGCTGAAAATCTCGGCGAAGTGGTCGCGAAAAATGGCCAGGCCCACGTCAAGGCCGTCACAGACATGCAGACCTTCGGCATGATCGTCACAGCGGAACCTTATTTCGCCGTCACGCAGCCCGGAAACATGGTCGTCCTTGAAAATACGGTTCCCGTCACCGGCAGCGGCAAGGTCGAAAATATTGATGCCACCTACGAACTCCTTGGCCGCGGCGTCTACTCCTCTTCCAACACCAAAATCGAAAATGCCATTTTCGGCATCGATCCCAAGACTCCGCGCGAACTCTTCGAAGCCCGTAACGCGGTTCGCATCGCCCGCAACGCCAGTGGCGGAAAGTACGCTCTTCCCACGCTGGCCAAGGCTGAGCAGCAACGGGCCGCTGCGGAAGACGCCTATCACGCCAAGCGCGATAAAAAGATGGTTGAATCCACCGCGCGCGACGTTGTCGAAACCGCCGAGGAAGTTCGCGTCATGGCCGTCAAGCAAAAGGCCGAAGAAGAAGCGCAAGCTCGCCTGGCCGCCGAGAAAAAAGCCGCCGAAGATCGCGAAGCCAAAGCCCGCGCGGATGCCGAAGCCGAAGCCCGTCGCCGCCAGGAAGCCGAGCAGGCCCGCATTCAGGCCGAGCAAGCCAAAGCCGAAGCCGAGCGCATGAAACTGGAAGCCCAGCAAGCCGCCCAGGAAGCCGCCAAACAAAAGGCGGAAGCCGAGCAGGCTCGTCAGACAGCGCTCGACCAGCAGCACGCCGCCGAAGCCCAAACCCAAAAAGCTCTGCAAGCCGCTGCCCAAGCGGAAAACGAAAAAGCCCAATTGCGCGCGCAACTCCTCGAACAGTTGAACTCCATTTTGCAGACCCGCGACTCCGCTCGCGGTCTCATTGTTAATATGTCGGACGTCCTCTTCGACACGGGCAGCTCCACGCTTAAACCCGGCGCGCGCGAAAAGCTCGCCAAAATTTCCGGAATTCTTCTCGCTCACAATGGCCTCACGCTGCAGATCGAAGGCCACACCGACAGTGTCGGTACCGACGACTTCAACCAACAACTCTCCGAACGCCGCTCCGATTCCGTCCGCGACTACCTCGCCGAAGCAGGCGTGCCCGCAAGCACAATGACCGCCCGCGGCTTCGGCAAGACCCAGCCCGTGGCCTCCAACGACACCACCGAAGGCCGCCAGCGCAATCGCCGCGTCGAACTCGTAGTCAACGGTGACGCCATCGGCAAAACCACCCCAGTAGCCGCCAGCGCCGCCGCCCCAAACTGAATCAAGTAGCGTAGCGGCCACCTTCAGGTGGCCCAGCATTCCTGCGTAGGGGCGGGGCTCGCCCCGCCCTCTTGCTTTTGTAGGGCCGCCTTCCGAGGCGGGCGCCCTTTTCTATTTAAATCCCAACTCCGCCAACTCCTTGTGAACCATCCACACTCCCAGTAGAATGTTTCGTTCCACGTTTCATCGAATTTTTCATTTTCATTGCGGAGTCCTAACGAATGCCGCAGTCCTACGATGTGGTCGTCATCGGAGGCGGTCACAATGGTCTCGTGAACGCCGCCTACCTGGCCAAAGCCGGGAAAAAAGTGCTGGTCCTGGAGCGCCGCGGCGTCCTTGGCGGCGCCGCCGTCACCGAGGAAATATTCCCTGGCTTCCTCTTCTCCGAATGTTCCTACGTCGTCTCTCTTCTCCGCCCCGAAATCATTCGCGAACTCGATCTCCCGCGTCATGGCCTCGAAATCCTTCCCCTCGATGGCACTTTTTCCCCCATGCTCAACGGCGACCACCTCTGGCGCGTCAACGATCACGCCAAAACCCAGCGCGAAATTCGCCGCCACTCCCGGCTCGACGCCGAAGCCTACGACGAATTCTCCAAAATGATGACCCCGATGTGCCGCTTCGTGAAGCCCATGCTTTCGATGATTCCGCCCGATCCCACCACGCTGAATCCGAAGGACCTCAAGCAGCTCAACTTCATGCTGCAACGTTTCCGCGAACTCAGCTCCGACGAGCGCTACACCTTGATCCAGCTGATGACCATGAGCGCCGCCGACTTCCTCGACCAGTGGTTCGAGACCGACGTCCTCAAAGCCACCATGTCCGCGTCCGGCATCATCGGCACGTTTCTCGGCATCCGTTCGCCCGGCACCGCCTACGTTCTCCTCCATCACTACATGGGTGAAATCGACGGCGCCTTCCGCTCCTGGGGCTTCAGCCGAGGCGGCACCGGCGCCATTTCCAACGCCATCGGCGCCGCCGCGCGCGAACTCGGTGTGGAAATCTGGACCAACGCTCCGGTCGGAAAAATCCTCAGTAAAAACGGCCGCGCCACCGGCGTCGTTCTCCAATCCGGCGAAGAAATCCGCTGCAACGTCATCTCTTCCAGCGTCGATCCCCATCACACTTTCCTCTCCTTCATGGACGCCAAGGATCTCCCAAGCGATTTCGTCGACAGCGTGAAGCGTTACAAATTTCGCGGGTCCTCCGGCAAAGTCAATCTTGCTCTAAGCGCCCTCCCGAATTTCAAAGCCCTTCCCGGGCCCGGTGCCCATCTTCGCGGTGCAATTTCTATTTCACCCGGTATGGAATATATGGAACGCGCCTACGACGACGCCAAATATGGCCGCTACTCCCAGCGCCCCTACATCGACATGGTCATTCCCAGCCTCACCGATCCCTCCGTCGCGCCGCCGGGAAAGCACGTTCTCTCCTGCTTCGTGCAATACGCGCCCTACAAACTCGCCCAGGGTACCTGGGACGATCACCGCGAAGCTTTTGGCAACAACGTTATCAACACAATTGCCGAGCACGCTCCCAACATCAAAGACATCATCATCGACAAACAAGTCCTCACGCCGCTCGATCTCGAGCGCGAATTCGGCCTTACGCAAGGCAATATTTTCCAGGGCGAGCTTTCGCTCGAGCAACTCTTCTTCCTCCGCCCCGTTCCCGGCTGGGCCTACTACCGCACTCCTATCGACAATCTCTACATGTGCGGCTCCGCCACGCATCCGGGCGGCGGCATCATGGGCGCCAACGGCCGCATCGCCAGCCAGGTCATACTGAAAAACTGGAAGAAGGCGGCCAACTGACCATGCCCATCGGACAGAAAGTAGTTCTAATCGGTGGCGGTCATAACGCACTGATCACCGCATTTTATCTGGCTAAGGGCGGATTCAAGCCCACCGTCCTCGAACGACGGGAAAATCTCGGCGGCGGCGCTGTCACCGAGGAATTTCATCCCGGCTTCAAAGCCTCCACGCTCTCGCACACGCTTGGCCCTCTCCGCGCCGACATCGCCCGCGACCTTCAGCTCCAGAAATTTAATCTCCAAATCATCCAGCCGGAGCCTCGCCTCTTTGCTCCGTCGCCCGATGGCCGTGGCCTGCTTTTTTACAACGACACCGCCAAAACCGTGGCCGCGCTCTCGCATCTCCCCGTGAAAGAAAGCTCGCGCTACACCGAATTTGCCGCCATCCTTCTGGAACTGTCCGAAGTCTTCGGCCGCATCGCTTCCATCACGCCGCCAGCCATCGATCATCCCTCTCCCGAAGATTTCTGGAACTTGCTCACCACCGGCCGCGCTGTCCGCGGCCTTGGCAAAACCGGCATCTTCGATTTGCTTCGCTGGGGCCCCATGGCCGTTGCCGATTTCGTCGCCGAATTCTTTGACAACGAACTCCTACGCGCTGCTCTCGCCGCCCGCGGCATCTTCGGCGCAAATCTTGGCCCCTGGTCCGCCGGCTCCACCGCGCTTTTGCTCCTCCGAGCCGCCGCCGATCCTCATCCTGTCGGCTCGGCCGCTTTTCCGCGCGGCGGGCTTGGCGAATTCTCGCGTGCCCTCGGCGAAGCCGCGAAAAGCGCCGGTGTCGAAATTCGCACCAACGCCGAAGTGCAGCAAATTCGCACCAAGACCGGCGCCGTCACTGGCGTTGTGCTCGCCGACGGCGAAGAAATCGCCTGTGAGGCTGTCGTTTCCGGCGTCGATCCGAAGCGCACCTTCTTTCAACTCCTCGATCCCGCGAACCTCGATCCTGTGTTCGCCATGCGGATGAAGAACTTCCGCGCTTCCGGCAGCGTCGCCAAAGTTCATCTCGCGCTTGGCGATCTGCCGCACTTCACATCGCTTGCCGATACGGTCGCGCCGGACAGTTTTCGCATATCGCTTTCCGGCCGCATTCACATCGGCCACGAAATCGACTACCTGGAGAAAGCGTTCGACGCCTCGAAGTACGGCGAAATCTCCGCCGCGCCCGTTCTCGACGTCACGATTCCCACGATTCTCGATCCGTCACTTGCGCCCGAAGGGAAGCACGTCCTTTCCGCGTACTTCCAGTTCGCGCCTTACAAGCTGAAGACCGGAACCTGGAAGGAACGCCGCGGCGAACTCGCGAACACCGTCATCAAGACGCTTTCTGCTTACGCGCCGAAACTTCCGCGCCTCGTCGAATCGGCGTACGTGATCACGCCGCTCGATCTGGAGACGACGTACGGTTTCACCGGCGGCCACATTTTCCACGGCGAACTCGCACTCGATCAGCTCTTCACCATGCGGCCGATTCTGGATTGGGCGCGTTATCAAACGCCGGTGAAAGGGCTTTTCCTCTGCGGCAACGGAACGCATCCGGGCAATGGCTTAACCGGAGCGTCCGGCGCGAACGCCGCCAGGGAAATCATCCACGAATTGCGGTAGCACAGGCTTTAGCCTGTGAACTCTGAGAATGCCAAAACGACAATGACAACGATCAACCGAGACAATCTCAAAAAGCTGCACGAACGCGAAACAAAGCGCTTCGTCGCCGAACATCCGCGTTCCGCCGAACTCTACAAGCGCGCGCAGCAATCGCTGCTCGGCGGCGTTCCGATGAACTGGATGAAAAAGTGGGCCGGTGAATTTCCCGTCTTCGTCACAAAGGCAAAGGGCGCGCACTTCAATTGCGCTGACGGAAAAGACTACGTGGATTTGTGTCTCGGCGACACAGGCGCAATGACCGGCCATTCGCCGGAAATCGTCGCCGAAGCGGTGGCCAAGCGTGTGAAAAAGGGAATCACGCTGATGCTGCCCACGGAGGATGCGATATTCGTCGGCGATGATCTGGAGAAGCGTTTCGGCCTTCCGTATTGGCAGTTCACGCTTACGGCCACCGACGCCAACCGATTTTCCATCCGCATTGCCCGCGAAATCACCCAGCGCTCGAAAATTCTAGTATTTCACTACTGCTATCACGGCACGGTGGACGAAACATTCGCCACGGTCGAGAATGGCGTCGTCGGCCCGCGGCGCGGCAACATCGGCCCGCCGGTGAATCCCACGGAAACCACACGCATCGTCGAATTCAACGATCTCAACGCGCTCGAACACGCGCTCAAGCACAACGACGTCGCCTGCATCCTCGCCGAGCCGGCCATGACCAACGTCGGCATCATTCTGCCGGACGACAACTACTGGAAGCAGGCGCAGCAGCTCGCCAAGCGTTACGGCTCGCTCGTCATCGCCGATGAAACGCACACCATCTGCGCCGGCCCCGGCGGCTGCACCGCGGCGTGGAAGCTGGAGCCGGACATGCTCGTCTTCGGCAAAGCGATCGGCAGCGGCATCCCCGGCGCCACCTACGGCTGCTCCGAAGAAGTCGCCCAGCGCATCTCGGCGCGCATCCACCTGGAAGATTGCGACGTCGGCGGCATCGGCGGCACACTCGCGGGCAACGCGCTGTCGCTGGCCGCCATGCGCGCCACGCTCGAAAATATCCTCACTGCGAAAAATTTCGAGAAGATGATGCCGCTCGCCGCCCGCTTCAACGATGGCGTCGCCGCCGAAATCAAAAAGCACGGCCTGCCCTGGAATGTCCAATGCCTCGGCGCCCGCGCGGAGTACACCTTCTGCCAGCCCGCCCCGCGCAACGGTGCCGAATCCGCCGCTGCGGCCGACTTCGAGATGGAGCGCTTCCTCCATCTCTACGCCCTCAACCGCGGCGTCCTCCTCACTCCCTTCCACAACATGGCGCTCATGTGTCCCGAAACCACGTCGGCCGACATCGACCGGCACACCCAAATCTTCGCCGAGGCCGCCTCCGAACTCGTTTCCATGTAGAGGCGGCTTTACGCCGCCTGCTTTCTTCTCCGCCTTTCCAAATGCAGCGCTCGTCATTCAGGCTAGCTCTTTCTTCACCGTTCTCCTCCATAACCCGCGAAGTCTTCCAAAGAACCCTGACCCCTGCATTGCAAAAATCTTTTCAGTTACATTCCGATCATTTCACTGTCATGTCTCTGTAACAAACTCCGCGTCTACTCGCCTTAAGCGATTCTCGGGGGATTCCTCATAGCTCGACATGCTGCTATCCCCCCTTTGACAGCCGAAAACTGTAACTCGTTCTGGCCTCGGCGTTAGCTTGTTGGCAATTCAAATCTGAAGGAGCAAGTATGCAAAGGTTTTGCAGCTTTCTGTTCGTACTGGTGTTCTCAATCAGCCTGGGTCTGCCGGTTTCCGCCCAGTCTGGTAAGGGCGCCGTCACCGGAACCGTAAGAGATTCCGGCAGTTCCATTTTGTCGGGCGCGCTGGTCGAACTCCTGCCGCTCGGAAGGAAAGTCGTTTCCGACGACACGGGGAAATTCCGAATCGCGGATGTGCCCGCGGGCGAATATACCCTTAGTGTTTCCTATGTCGGCTTGTCAGTTTCCAACGTGCCGGTAGTGGTCACCGCGGGGCAGGAAGTCGCCGCAAATCCCGTACTCCAGGTGGCCTCGCAGAACGATCAAGTGATCGTTACCGCGGAACGCCTCCAGGGTGAAGCCGAGGCCATCAACATCGAGCGCACCAGCGACGACATCGTGCAGGTTTTGCCCGAACGCGTCATCAACAGCTTGCCCAATACCAACATTGCTGACGCCGTCGGCCGTGTTCCCAGCGTCTCTCTCGAACGCGACGAAGGCGAAGGCAAGTACGTCCAGATCCGTGGCACCGAGCCTCGCCTCACCAACGTCACCGTCAACGGCGTGAACCTGCCTTCGATTGAAGGCACAGTCCGCAACATCAAGCTGGACGCCGTGCCGGCAGATCTCGTCGAGCGTATCGAAGTTTTCAAGACCCTCTCCTCCGATCAGGACGCCGATGGCGTCGGCGGCACCGTCAATCTCGTCACCCGCACCGCCAGCGAACGGCCGATTTACGCCTTCGGTGGCACCCTCGGTTACAATCCTCTTCAAAATGGCTACGGCCGCGGCGGTTTTAACGGCCTCTTTGGGAAGCGCTTTGGCGTCAGCAAGAAATTCGGCTTCTTGCTCAACGGCACCTTCGATAAGACCAACCGCGGCATCGACGACCTGGAACCGGCCCAGGCGATCGGCAACATCGGCGGCCGCAACGTGGCCTATGCCAACACCGAGGATCAGCGTTCTTACGACTATTACCGCACGCGCTACGGCTTCACTACCGACCTCGATTACAACATCAAGCCGGGATTCAACGTCTATGCCAAGGGCCTCTATTCCGATTTTCACGACTACGGCGAAGCCTGGGTTTACACGCCGAACGCTGGAAACCTCGTGGCCGTCAATGGCTCGCAATACACCTTCGATAACACGGGATCGAATCAGTACCGCCACTACATTCGCCGTCCGGATCAGCAGGTCTACAGCTTTCTCACCGGCGCAAGGCGAGATCTTTCTTCCACCTTACTCACCGTTGAATTTGCTGCCTCCCGTTCGCACAACATCGGCGGCCAGGATTTTGCCACCACGAACTTTAACGGCAATCAAGCGGTGACCTACACCTTGGATCAGAGCAATCCCTACCGGCCCAAATTCGTCGCCCAGGACAACACCAGCCTCTTCGACCCGACGCAATACACTCTGGCGAACACTTCGTTCACGCACTATATCGCGCAGCAGCTCAATTTCCAGGGCGCGGCCTCCGTCGCTCGCCAGTACAACTGGCACTCGCATCTTGGGACCTTCTCGATGGGACTCAAGATCCGAAACTCGCACTCCACGCAAAACGAAAACGACCAGATTTGGGATTACAACGGCAACAGCATTACGCTCCCAACCGTCCTGGGCAGCTACACCAATCCCACTTACTACGACAACTTTTTCCGCATCGGCAACCAGTCCTACGGCCCAGCCTCCAGCTACAGCTCGATCCTTAACGCGGTCCTGCCCGTACTCAACAATCAGTCGTTGTTTACCCAGAACCAGGTGAAAAGCATATCGCGCAGCGCGGGCGCCTTCTTTGACGCCAACGAACGCATCTACGCCGGCTACCTGATGAACGTCATCTCGTTCGGCAAACTGCGTCTCGAAACCGGCGTTCGCTTTGACGGCACTACCACGGACTTCACTACAAACATCGTGACCGCCAATGTGGATAGCAGCGGCAATCCCTTGCCTCCCACTGTCGCCCTGGCTCCGCCGCAGAGTTCCGGCTACTTCAACGCTCTGCCCAGCATCCAGGCGCAATACCAGATCGAAAAGAACACCAACCTGCGCGCCAACTTCAGCCAGGGCATCGCGCGTCCCAATATCGGCGACCTCGTCCCGACCACTACCGTCGACCCCAATGCCAGCCCGAAGGCCGTCACCGAGGGTAATCCGAACTTGAAACCGACCAAGGCCAACAATTACGACATCCTCATCGAACACTACTTCCAGCCGCTCGGCGTTATCCAGGGCGGATATTTCTACAAGCAGTTGTCCGATCCGATCTATCCCACCACCACCACGATCCCGCTAACCGATCCGAATTTTCCGGGATACAAGCTCCAGCAATCCATCAACGGTCCCAGCGCGCATATTCAGGGCATGGAAGTCTCCCTCGAGCAGCACTTCTCGTTCCTGCCGGGGCTCCTGCGGGGCTTGGGCCTTTCCGCGAACTACAGCTACACGCAATCGCGCGTCACCTTTCCGTCCACGTTCGACGGCGGCCGTATCGACAACGCTCCTCTGTCGCGCCAGGCTCCGAACACGTGGAACATCAGCCCGACGTACGACCGGGGACGCTTCTCGGTCCGCTTCGCCATCAGCCACAACGACGCCAACATTGCGGCCTACAACTACAGCCACGTTGACGCAGCCACCGACAAGGATCCCATTCTCGGACTCAAGGGCCCTGGCGGCGACGTCTATTTCTACGCCCACACGCAGTACGACATTCAGGGCACCTACCGTGTTCACAAGGGGCTTAGCTTTATGGCTTCCGGCCTGAACCTCAGCAATGAGGTCTTCGGGTTCTACCAGGGCAGCGGGATTTATCCCATCCAGCGCGAATACTACAAGCCAACAGTTTCGTTCGGCTTCCACTGGTCATCGTCGCCCGAATAAAAATCCGGGTGTGCGCCCTCGCGGTTCGGGGGGAGCACTCCGTCACCCGGCCACCCCAAGCTGCGGGGCGCGATCAATTTCCGATCGCGCCCCGCAGCTCTTTTTTGTGTCTGGATTTCCTCTCTGAACTCCTCGATGTAGCGCTGGTCTTTTATGGCAGCACTCTTGCTTTTCTCCGCTCTTCTTCAAGGCTGATTGGATGACGGTGTCGGCTCCCCCGACCGAGTAAACTTGGTTGCGCTAAACGACCAGGGCTCGGAAGAAAGGAGCCGAGCAATGTTGATTATAGGTTGTGATTTTCATACCCGCTACCA
>Ga0210410_10001916_pt1 | contig 18999 bp, 13 predicted proteins | sample IncBWC4MmetaG_FD_161058 | JGI IMG/M metagenome (GOLD analysis project Ga0210410, IMG submission 161058) | Forest soil microbial communities from Barre Woods Harvard Forest LTER site, Petersham, Massachusetts, United States - Inc-BW-C-4-M | ecosystem: Environmental > Terrestrial > Soil >... | reverse complement strand
GATATGATGCGATAGCGCGAGGGCTGTTTGGTTTCGAGAAAATATTGGCGCGCGAGTTTGATGGCGGTTTCGGTGGCTTCGGAGCCGCCGGAAGTGAAGTAAACGCGGCCGCCATTTTGAAAATTGCGCGGGGCGATGGCTAGGACTCGGGCGGCAAGTTTTTCGGCGGATTCGGAGTGGAATTGGGTGGTGTGGGCGAAGGCGATGCGATTGGACTGCTCAGCCATGGCGCGGCCGATTTCCGGGACACCGTGGCCGATGCTGACGACGGCGGCCTGGCCGGAGGCGTCAAGGTAGCGGCGGCCGTCGGAGGCGACGATCCAGCAGCCTTCGCCGCGGACGGCGACGGGATACTCCTTGCGAAGATTGCGGGAAAAAAGCGAGGAGGAGTGGATGGCGGTGCTCATTCGAAAATTGTAGCAGAAGCGGCGGAGTGGAGAGCTGAGGCGCGGAGAGCGAGAAGGGCCAAGTTGGACGAGAATGATGAGGGGATGGGATACTCTTCCGCGACTTCTGGTTTTCGCTAGAGGGTTGCGACCTTGCCTGTGTTGGGGAGACCCTCACCCCTGAAGGGGTGAGGTACGGGAATTATTGCGTGACAGAACGACCGCACGGACTGGTGCGAACGATCGGCCGATGGAGTCTGACGGGCCTGATGGTGAATTCGATTGTGGGCGTTAGTATTTTCAAATTGCCCGCGGATCTGGCGCGGAATTTGGGCGGATGGAGCCCGTTGAGTTGCGTGGCGGCCGGCGCGGGGATCCTGGTGATTGCGGGGTGCATCGCGGAAGTTTCTTCGCGATATGAAGAGACGGGCGGGCTTTATTTGTACGCCAGGGATGCGCTGGGGCGATTTGCTGGATTGCTGGTGGCGTGGATGACGTGGCTGACGCGGATTGCGGCGCCGGCCGCGGCGGCGAATCTGGTGTGGACGTATGGCGCGAAGTTTTTTCCCCGGCTGGAGAGCGGGCTGGGGAAATTCCTGGTCCTCTTCCTGCTGATCGGGCATTTGGCGCTATTCAATTGTTTTGGAGTGAAGACGGGGAAGAATCTGAGCAATTTCTTCACGGCAGTGAAGGTCGGGTTTTTGCTCGCGTTTGTCTGTGTTGGATGTTGGGCACTCGTGACTCGACCGGAGTTGCGCGTGCCTCTGACGCTACCAGTGGTTTCGGCGAAAACCTGGTTTGAGACGATGATGCTGCTGGTTTATGCGTATGGGGGATTTGAAGGAGCGTTGTTTGTGGGCGGTGAATCGATGAACCCAAAGCGGGATACGCCGATCGCGCTGCTGTTGGCTCTGGGTGCGGTGTGTTTGATTTATACGGCAGTGCAATACGTGACGATCGCGACGCTGCCAGATGCGGGAATGTCGGCGCGGCCGCTGGCTGACGCGGCGCAACGATTTCTAGGAGCGGGCGGAGGGTCGGCTATTGCGATGGCCGCGCTGATTTCCGGTTATGGGTATCTCAGCGCGAATGTGCTGCACGCGCCGCGGATTACGTACGCACTGGCACAGCAAGGGGATTTTCCGCCGTTTCTGGGCGTTGTGCATCCCAAATACCGGACGCCTTACGTTTCGATTCTGGTGTACGCGCTGTTGGTTTTTCTATTTGCGTTGATCGGGAACTTTGAGTGGAATGCGCTGCTGTCGGCGGCTTCGCGGCTGTCGGTCTATGGCGCGATGGCGCTGGCTGTGCCGATTTTGCGAAAGAGGAACGATGGGAAGGCGAAGTTCTTGCTGCCAGCGCCGTATCTTTTCGCGGGATTGGGAATTTTGTTTTCGGTGGTGCTGGCAACACGGATGGGGCGAAGCGAATTCGCAGTGATTGGAACGACTTCGGTGATTGCACTGGTGAACTGGGCCGTGGTGAGGAGGTGAGACGTTGACGATGACGCGGACGGGCGAGGCGTTTATGCCCGCGGATGATTATGGGCGGGGGATGCGGCCTTTTTCGGTGAACCTGCTGGTGCGGGATATGCGGGCTTCACTGGAATTTTACGAACGGGTGCTTGGGGCGGCGGTGCGGTATGCGGACGGCGATTTTGCAGTGCTGAAACTGCTGGATTTTGAGTTTATGCTGCATGCTGATCATACGTATGACCACCATCCGCTTTATGAGCGGTTGAAGAATTCAGGAGTTCGCGGGACCGGGGCGGAGTTGCGGGTGTTTGGGATCGATCCGGATTCGCTGGAGCGTCGCGCAAAAGAGGCCGGGACGACGATTATTCAAACGACGCGGGATTTTCCGCATGGGTGGCGGGATGTGATGCTGGCGGACCCGGATGGATATATTTGGGCGGTGGGAGTGCCGACGCCGAAAGGGACGTGAGAAGTGTAGTTGCTGGGCGTGGTGGATAATGGGATCATGCGATGTTTTGCAGAGAGCAAGAACCAATTCCTATTTGTATTGCGTGGCGAAGCACACTCGAAAGCGAGGTTCTTCGGGCATCTCCGGTAAAAATCACCGGAGTCCAAACCTCGGACCTTGGCGGATGCCCTCAGAATGACAAATTTTACCTTTTTCGAAGCCAGTGAGACGTGATTGTTCAAGGTTTGGAGACGGGGATAATGTCAGGGAATGACTAAGGAGAGAGCGATGGATTTGGTGAAAGTGGGATGGGCTGTGGTTGCGACGCTGGTGTTGAACGTTTCGGTGAGTGCGCAGGGGGCGAAGCATCCGATTACGTTTGACGACATGATCAAGCTGCATCGCGTCTCCGCGCCTCAGGTTTCGGGGGATGGGAAGTGGGCGGCGTTTGCGGTGTCCACACCGGATATGGAAGCCAACCGGAATGCGAGCAATGTGTGGATCGTGAGCACGGCGGGCGGCGAGGCGATGCAGGTGACGCAGAGCGGGCATGACAGTTCGCCGGCCTGGTCGCCGGATGGGAAGACGCTGGCGTTTGTGTCGTCGCGCGATGGAAATTCGCAGGTGTACCTGCTTTCGATGGAGGGTGGCGAGGCGAAGAAGTTGACGACGCTTTCGACGGGCGCGGACCTGTTTCAGTGGTCGCCGGAAGGAAAGACGATTGCGTTTACATCGGCGGTGTATCTGGACTGCAAAGACGACGCGTGCAACAGCAAACGGGATGAAGAGAAGGAAAAGAGCAAGGTGAAGGTGAGGATTTACGATCATCTGTTGTTCCGGCACTGGGATCACTGGAACGAGGGGAAGCGCAGCCATCTGTTTGTGATGCCGGTGGACGGGAATGCTTCGGCGCGGGACCTGACGCCTGCGGCGGACTACGACATTCCTCCAGACGAGCGCGGCGAGGCGAGCGACTTTGCCTTTTCGCCGGACGGCAAGGAGATTTGTTACACGGCGGTGCCGGACAAAATGGAGGCGATCAGCACGAACGGCGAACTGTTCCTGGTGCCTGTGGCGGGTGGCGAACCGAAAAAGATAACGACGAATCCGGCGTTTGACGGGAATCCGGTGTATTCGCCAGACGGGCAGTATATTGCGTACCACGCGCAACTGACGGCGGGATACGAAGCGGATCGCTGGCGGGTGATGCTCTTCGACCGGAAGAGTGGAAAGATTGAGAATCTTTCGGAAGGATTTGACCGGAGCGGGACGAACCTTTCGTGGTCTCCGGACAGCAAGACGATATATTTCCTGGCGGAAAACGAGACGCTGCAGCCGGTGTATGCGATGGAAGCGCGTGCGGGAGCAACGCCGAAGAAAGTGCTGGATGGATTTAACAGCGCGTACTCATTCAGCGCTGACGGGAAGACACTGGTGACGGAACGAACGAGCTTGACGATGCCGGGCGAGCTGTTTGTGGCGGCGGGAGATGGGGGCGGTTCGAAGCAGTTGACGCACCAGAACGACGCGATTCTGGCGACGCTGGAGATGAACGCGCCGGAGAAATTCTGGTTTGAGGGCGCGGAGGGTACGAAGGTGGAGGCGATGTTGGTGAAGCCACCGCAATTCGCCGCGGGAAAGAAATATCCGATGCTGGTGCTGCTGCACGGCGGACCGCAGACGATGTGGTCGGACGCGTGGGGTTACCGGTGGAACGCGGAGGTCTTTTCGGGCGCGGGGTATGTGACGCTGATGATCAACCGGCGCGGCTCGACGGGTTACGGGCACAAGTTCACGGACGAAATCACGAACGACTGGGGCGGGCGCGCTTATGGGGACGTGATGAAAGGAATTGACGCGGCGATTGCGAAATATCCTTTTATTGATAAGACGAAACTGGCGGCTGCGGGTGGGTCCTACGGCGGGTACATGGCGGACTGGCTGGCGACGCATACGGACCGGTTCAAGGCGATCGTGAGCCATGCCGGTGTGTACGACAAGACCTCCATGTATGCGACGGAAGAGCTTTGGTTTGAGGAGCACGACATGCAGGGGACGCCGTGGGGAGCGGCGGAGAACTACAAGAAGTGGTCGCCATCGACGTACGCGGGGGAGCTTGGGAAATACAAGACGCCGACGCTGGTGGTTTGCGGGGAGAAGGATTACCGCGTGCCTTACACGCAATCGCTGGAATTTTTCAGCGCGTTGCAGCGGCAGGGCGTACCGTCGAAGATTATGATTTTCTCGGACGAGGGGCATTGGGTGCTGAAGCCGCAGAATGGGCAGATTTGGTATAAGACGTTTTTGGATTGGGTGGGGACGTACGTGAAGTAGGGGTGAGTTTGTTCCGCGAGTTCAGTCTAGGCGCTTGCGGCTCAAAAAGCGGTGGCGGGGCCACCGCACTCCAAAGCGCCCGCCTCAGAAGGCGGCCGCTACAAATGCAAGAGCGGATGCCTGCGCTCAGGTTTCGGCGAGTTTGTGGAGCGTGCGGCGGAGGAAATGGAAGAGGTGGTAGAGCAGGTAGAGCGAGATCGCGAACAGGACGACGACTACGATGATGGCTACCGCGGGATGCGCGGTGGCGAACCAGGTTAACCAGACGGCCAGGACGTCTTCCCCAAAACTTAATGCCCAGTTGCTGAGCGGCTCCGGCGAGATGTTGGCGGCGGCGCGGGCGCTGGCTTTTGTGCCGTGCGAGGTGAGCGCGATGCCGCCGGCGACGAGAGCGGCGGCCCAGCGCCATGGTTCGGGAGCGGCGGCAGTGGCGCTGAATGCGAGCAGCGCCGCGGCGGGAGGACGGATAAACGTATGGATGGCTTGCCAGACGGAATCAATGTAGGGGACTTTGTCGGCGAGAAATTCCATGACGTAAAGAACGCCGGCGATGGCGAGAACGAGAGGATGAGCGAGGACCTGGAGATGTTCGGGAAGATGAATGATGCCGAAGCGCTGGAGGAGGCCGAGAGTAGCGATGGTGGCGTAGAGGTTCAGGCCAGAGGCAAAACCGGCTCCGAGGACGAGACTGAGAGTTTCGAGAGGGTTCATGGCTGCGACAAGTAGCGTTCCAAACCACCGGCAAAGTTCAAAGTACCACGAAAAAGCCCAGGCGGGTGAACGGGAGAAATGTCTGCGGGCAAAGGCTGGGGTGGGTGGATTAGACTGTTCAGGCACCTCTGACCACACCTTGTGCCTTGAATGGCAGATGATGATTGCTGAGCAAAACTTGATTGAGTTTCGCGGCGTGTCGTGGCGGGCGAACGGTGGGACGTCGGCAGAGATCATCGCCGACATATCGCTGGAGGTGACGCGCGGAGAGACGCTGGTGCTGCTGGGGCGAAGCGGGAGCGGGAAGACTACGCTGCTGAAATTGATCAATGGAATGCACTGGCCGTCGAAGGGCGAGGTGTTGGTGGAGGGCCGGGCGACACGCGATTGGGATGCGATTCGATTGCGGCGCGGGATCGGGTACGTGATTCAGGAGGCGGGGCTGTTTCCACATTTTACCGTGGCAGAAAATGTGGCTCTGGTGCCTGGGCTGGAGAATTGGCCACGGGAGAAGATCGCGGCGCGAGTGAAGGAGATGCTGCAGCTTGTTGGATTGGAGCCTGAGGAATTTGCGCGGCGGCGGCCGAGAGAGCTTTCGGGCGGACAGCGGCAGCGGGTGGGAGTTGCGCGGGCGCTGGCGGCGGATCCACCGATTTTGCTGATGGATGAACCGTTTGGGGCGCTGGATCCGGTGACGCGGGCGGAATTACAGCGGGAGTTCAAGGCGTTGGCGCAGCGATTGGGGAAGACGATTGTGTTTGTGACGCATGATTTGCGGGAGGCGTTGCTGCTGGCTTCGCAGATCATTTTGCTGGAAAAAGGACGGGTGGTGGCGAGAGCGGGGCCAGAGGAATTTTTGTGGCTGCGGCATCCGGAGGTGCTGGCGTTTGCGGCTTCGTTGGATCTGCGAGGAGGAAACGCATGACGGGGCTCTGGAGTTTTATGGTGGAGCACCAGTCTGAAATATTGAGTGCGACTTTGGAGCATGTGGAACTGGTGCTGATCGCGATGGCGGCTGCGATTTTGATTGGAGTGCCGCTGGGGATGCTGATTGTGAGGCGGGCGAAGCTGCGCGCGCTGGCGCTGGGGATTGCGGGGATTTTTCAGACGATACCTAGTTTGGCGCTGTTCGGGTTTCTGATTCCGATTCCGTTTATTGGCGGAATTGGAAAGCGGACGGCGATTGTGGCGCTGACGCTTTATGCGCTGCTGCCCATTCTGCGGAACACATATGTGGGGTTGACGGAAATCGATCCAGCGATACTGGAGTCGGCGGAAGCGATGGGGATGACGCAGGCGCAGATTCTGTTTCGGGTGCGATTTCCGTTGGGGCTGGCGGTGATTCTGGCAGGAGTGCGAACCGCAACGATTATCACCATCGGAGTTGCCACGATTGCCGCGGCGATTGGAGCCGGCGGGCTGGGCACATTTATTTTTCGCGGCGTGGCGCTGGTGAATGATTCACTGCTGCTGGCGGGCGCCATACCCGCCGCGTTGCTGGCAATCCTGGCTGATTTCTTGCTGGGGAGATTGGAGCGTCGGCTGCGCGTGACGTAGAGTACGGGCGCGCGTTCAGGCGAATCGTCTTTTGCTATGCACACTTCCCTTCACCGATCGCTGAGCGTGTGGCTGGCAATCGCCTTGACGGTGCTGGGTGGTTGCGGGCACAAGCGGCCTGAGAAAATTATTGTTGGTTCGAAATTCTTCACCGAACAGGTTGTGCTGGCGGAGCTGCTGGCGCAGCACATTGAGGCGCGGACGGGAATTCCAGTGGAGAGAAAGACAAATCTTGGCGGGACTCTGCTGGTGCAGAAGGCGATGCTGGCAGGGGGACTGGATTTGTATGTGGAGTACACGGGAACGGCGCTGACGGCAGTGCTGAATGAAACGCCGCAAGGGGATTCGAAGAGCGTTTATGAAAGAGTGAAGAAGGAGTACGCCGAGCGGTTTGGGCTTGAGGTGACTGAGCCGCTGGGATTTGAGAATACGTTTGCGATGGTGATTCGGGGCGAGGATGCGAAGAAATTCAATCTGCAGAAGCTTTCTGACATCACTGCCAAGGCGCCGAAATGGAGAGCGGGAGTTGGCTATGAGTTTCTGGAACGCCCGGACGGGTTTACTGGATTGTGCGAACGGTACAACTTGAAATTTGGGGAGAAACCGCGAGTGATGGATTTGGGGTTGATCTATCGCGCGCTGGTGGATCATCAGGTTGACGTGGTTGCTGGGAATTCGACCGACGGGCTGATCAGCGCGTTGGGACTGGTGGCACTGGAAGACGACCGGCACTATTTTCCGCCGTATGACGCGGTGCCGGTAGTGAGGAAAGCAACGGTGGAGCGATTTCCAGCTTTACGCGGGGCGCTGGCGGAACTGGCCGGAAAAGTTTCCGCTTCGGATATCCGGCAGATGAATTATGCGGTGGACGGATTGCACCGGGAGCCGGCTGCGGTCGTAAGTGAGTTCAGAAAAGCCAAGGGTTTGTAGGCGAGGCGGAAGGAAGAAAATGCTCGCGCCTATTCCGCGATCCAGAGGTTTTCGGCGAAGCCCCACGACTGATCCATCCACTGCGCCTGGCGGTGAAAGCCGGAATGGTGCGCGAGGCCGACGAGTTCGTCCTGCGAGTATTTGTGGGAGCTTTCCGTCCAGATCGTTTCATCCTTCTCAAACCGAACGGAGATGGAAGCTTCCGGGATGGTGACTTTCTGCCGAGAACGGGAGCGGAGGTGCATTTCGACGCTGTCCGTGGCTTCATTGAAGATGGCGACGTGCGCGAATTGCTGGAGGCTGAAGTCGGCGCCGAGTTCGCGATTGATGCGGGCGAGAAGGTTGAGATTGAAGGAGGCGGTGACTCCGATTGAATCATCGTACGCGGCAATCAAGGTTTGGACGGGCTTGAGCATGTCCGTGCCGAGGAGAAGCGAGTCGCCGGGCTGAAGAATCTGGCGCAGATCGCGAAGAAAGTCCGAGCCGGCGGCGCCATCGAAGTTGCCAATAGTGCTGCCGAGGAAGAGGACAAGAAGATGCTCGCCCGGGGCGCGGCGAGCGGCGACTTCGCGCAGGCCGTCGAGGTACTCGCGTTCGAAGCCGACGATGCTGATGCTGTTGATGTCGCGGAGTTCTCGGCGAAGAACGGCGAGCGCGGACGGAGAAATTTCGATGGGGTGGTACCAAGTGGACTGCCAGCGCGCGAGGGCTTCGAGGAGCAAGCGCGTTTTGCGGCCAGTGCCGCTGCCGAGTTCGGCGACGACGACGGGGCGAGGAAGCTGATCCACGATTTCCCGGGCGTGCAGTCTAAGAAGGCGCTCCTCGGCCCGCGTAAGGCCATATTCGGGAAGGGCGCAGATGACTTCGAAAAGCGCGGAGCCGACCGAATCGTAAAGATATTTTGAGGGCAGTTCCTTTTGTCCCGGCCTGGCGAGACCGGCAGACACTTCCAGCGCAAATTGGCGGGTGAGCGGAGCGCGGGCGATTTGTGCCTGCGTGGAAGTTTTTGCCATTCAGCAACTCACTCGGAGACGCAGCGAAATCCGGCGTAGACGTACTGATAGTGCGGTTGAAACCAGTTGCGGAAGGAGCGGCGCAGGAAGCAGGACGCACTGCGCGCGGAACCTCCCTTGATGACGAAGTGCTTGCCATCGAAGAAATTCGCGGAGTAGCCGGGATAGTAGGAGAAAGCTTGGAAGCCGGGGAACGGCGCGAAGGGCGTGGAAGTCCACTCCCAGCCGTTGCCGAGCTGACCGACTACACCAAACTCACTCTTATTCGCAGAGAACGCATTGACGGGGGCGGGATCCCAGCGGCGGAAATCGAAATTGCCGGGATTGGAGTCGGGAGCCCCGGAGCCCCAAGGATACGATTGCTCTGTTCCTTGAGGAGTGCCGTAGGCAGCGCGATGCCATTGGGCTTCGGTGGGCAGGGATTTTTTTACCCAACGTGCGTAGGCGCTGGCTTCGGCGTGGCTGACGTAGACGGGCCAGTTTGCGGGAAATGTAAGCTCTTCGAACATGCCGCGGTATGTCCATGCGGAGCCAGACCGATTCCAGAAGGCAGGATGGGAGATGGAATGACGCTCTTTCCACTGCCAATCATCGGACGACCAAAATAGGGGGTTGCGGTAGCCGCCGTCTTCGACGAAGCGAAGAAACTCGGCGTTGGTGACCATGTATTTGTCGATGCGGAAGTCTGGAACGATCGCCGTGAACGAACCAAATTCGTTGTCCCAGGCGAATGGGGCGGACGGGCCGCGCGAAAGGCCAAGAGTCGCCTGGCCGGCGGGAATTTCCAGCATTTCATTCGCAACTGGAGCGGCGGAGAGTGAGTCCTGGAATTGCGGATGCTTTTGCGAATACGGGAGCTGGTGAAACATGTAGGCGAGAGTTTCCGCGTGCATCTGGCGATGTTCATAGGCGACGCGCAATAGAGTTTCTGGAGAGTAGCCGTCGGGTTTGGCGGCGAAAGGAAAATTGCCGGCGTCGAGCGCGTCGTCGATCAAGTTGCGGAGAGTTTGGACGTAGTTGCGGACTTCGCGAAGAGCCGGCCAATCTCCGGGCTGGTCGGTGGGAAGGCCGCCGTCGACGGGATCGATGCCGAAAGCGAAAAGCTTGTCGAGCGCGGGTGTGCGCGATTCCAGGGAAAACAGGTGGGTGCGAAAAACGTTCCAGTCGAAAGCTTCGAGATGGCCGATGTAAAAGACGATGCGATTGCGCTCGGCGATCGGACGTTCATAGAGAGAATCCTCTTGAACGATTTCAAACAGCCGGTCGGAGTTCGCGCGGGCTTCCAAAACGGCGTTGCGGAGTTGATCGATCGCGGTGAGTTTGCTCTGTGTAGCCATGGTTCATGTCTCCGGAACGGCCGGGATGTTCCCACCTGAAATCAGATGCGCGAAAAGAGACTTTTGGCAGATGAAATCGGGATGAAGATGCGGTCGCGGTGTAGGCATGAAGCCCCCTGAAAGGGCGTGTAGGGATAGGGAGTAAGCAACATAGCACCGCTGAGAAGGGATAACAAGGAAAGCCTATTTGTGGTAGTGGGCCGAAACTGGCCCGCTACCCTATTTGTAGTGGAAGAGCGGCCAACTGTGACAAAACACGGGCCAGAAACAATCAGGACTCGGCTGGGACTGGATTGACGGCCGTTATGGCCTCGCGCTGAGGCTTGGCGAACAGGGCTGCGACGAGGCCGCAGGCGGCGGCGAAGGACAGCCAGAGGCCTGGTATCGCGCGATTGCCCGAGATGTGAATCAAGTACGTGCTGAGCGCGGGCGTGAAGCCGCCGAAGATCGCGGTTGCCAGGCTGTAGGCGAGCGCGAAGCCAGAGGTACGCACTTCGACAGGCATGATTTCCGTGAGGTAAACCACCATGGCGCCGTTGTAACTGCCATAGATGAAGGAAAGCCAGAGTTCGATGGTAAGCAGACGGGCGAACGAGGGATCGCGAACGAGCCAAAGCATAGCAGGGTAAGCGGTGAAGAGCATCAAGAGCGTGCAGGCGAACAAGAGGGGACGGCGCCCAATTCTGTCGGAGAGCGCGCCCATGATGGGGAGCCAGAAAAGATTGGAGGCACCAACGCAGAGGGTAACGATCAGACTGTCAAAGCTGGAGAGGTGCAGAACGGAATTGCCAAAGGTTGGGGTGTAGGCAGTGATCATGTAAAACGAGACGGTAGTCATGGTCACCATCAGCGTGCCGATTAGGACGATGGGCCAATTGCTTGCCAGGGAGCGGAGGATCTCCGATGTGCCTGGGTGGTGTTTGCGAGCCACGAACTCATCCGTTTCCTGGAGAGATTTTCTCAGGCGGAAGAGGAACGGAACGATTGCGCAGCCGAGAATAAGTGGGACGCGCCAGCCCCATTGCTCCATTTTTTCGGGGGGAAGAATGGAGTTCAGGACAACGCCGACGGAAGCGGCGAACATGACCGCGATCTGCTGGCTGCCGGATTGCCAGCTTACGTAAAAGCCTTTGTGGCCGGGAGTGGCGATTTCGGAAAGATAGACGGACACGCCCCCGAGTTCCATGCCGGCGGAAAACCCTTGGAGCAAGCGGCCGAAAACGACGAGCAACGGCGCAAGAAGGCCGATGGTGGCGTAGCTGGGCATGAAGGCGATGGAGAAGATACCGATGGACATCAGACTCAAGGTGAGAAGCAGGCCGGCGCGGCGGCCGTGGCGGTCGGTGTAAGCGCCGAGGACGAGGGCGCCGAGGGGGCGCATGAGAAAGCCGGCGCCGAACGTCATGAGGGAAAGCATCAGCGAACCGAAGGCGCTACCGCTGGGAAAGAAGGCTTTGCCGATGGTGGCCGCGTAATAGCCGAACACCATGAAGTCGTACATCTCCAGGAAATTTCCGCTGGAGACACGGACGACGGACCAGATTTTCGATTTTCGATCAATGGGCATGATAATTGTGATTTGCCAATCTAGCGGTTGGCCCTCTCAAGGAATGGCCTTTCACAGGAAGCTCTTGTGCACGTCGCGCGCCTCCGTGGCACAACGAAACACGGAGCGCATGCCCTTTTCCGGAAGGGCTACTGAACGGGTTCAAAGAGTCTCGCAATGGTCGGGGTCTGGGCTTTCATTTCGTCGCGAATCTGCGTCGCCTTCTTGAGAAACTCCTGCTCCTTCCCTTTTTCATTCATGAAGACGATACCCACCGCTCCGATGGTTTTGCCGGATTGATCCTGCATCACGAGTTCTACTTCATAGTGGTCGCCCTTCGTGTTTACTTCGAGGTTGGGCTTGCCGGTGTTGATCACGCGCATGTCGTCCTCGTCCGCTTTCTTGCCGATGCGGCCAATGTTCGAGGCGATGATGACGTTGTCTGGCTTTCCGGGCGGCGTGACGTGCATGGCCATGATCACGACTTCCTTGTGCTTGGCCAGCGTGTCGTCCAGGAGCTTCTGGGCGAAGATTTTCTTCGTTTCCTGCGGGGAAACCGCGAGCGCACCCGCCAACGCTAGAAATGCCAGGGCCACGGTGATTTTCTTCAAGCTAGTCATTGCATTCTCCCTTCCTGATGAGATGCCGCCGGCTCCCGGCGGATGCCGCTTTGCCTACCAGATAAACTTCAAAGAGAACTGCATCTGACGAGAGAAGGTCGTTGTCGGACTCGCCAGAATACCCGCATTGTTGGTCGCGCCGGAGGTGGCAAAAATCTGCCGGGCAGCCGGGCCGGGAGGATTAAAGTTGGCGTGGTTTGCGATATTGAAAACCTCCCAGCGGAATTGGATGTTGAACGAGTCCGAGATGCGGGGAACTGGATTGTTCTTGAAGAGCGAGAAATCAAGATCCTGGAGGCCCGGACCATAAACCGAGTTGCGGGAGGAATTGCCCAGGAGGTTTGCGCAATAGACATTTCCGGTCGGGGGAGCCACGGCCGCTTTCGCGAAGTTTTTGCACTCCGACGCCATGGCGATGGGCGCCACAGGCAGCGAGAAGCAGCCCAGGTTGATGTAGTGGAGGCCTTGGGATTTGAAATTAGGGTTGACGGCATTGCAACCCGGGATCCGATTGGGAAAGGCATACAGGTCTGCGCCGCCAAGACCGAGAGGATCGCCGCCGATCACGGGAGTAAACGGCAACCCGCTGGTGACGGTGTAAATGCCGCCAATCTGCCATCCCGACGCCATATATTTGGGGACCCCGTTCCAGTTCGTTGGGCTGGGAACGAGCCAAATAGCATTAATGGCGCCGACATGGCGAACGTCGAAATCGGATGGCCCGTGGCGAAGACGGTGATCAAATAGAGGCAAACTGGAGACGGAGTTGCCAAAAGTATCGCCCGCGATTCCGGACGATCCGTCGTCCAAGGTTTTCGAGAAAGTGTAGGAGCCTTGAAATTGCAGGCCGTGGCTCAAGCGCTTGATCGCGGACAAGTTGAGCCCGTGATATGTGGAGGAAGTGGACCACTGCACCGTACTGACTTGGCCAGTCAGATTTGGAAAAAGGCGCGTTCCTGTCACGCCGGGTCCCGGCCAGAGATAGCCGACAGGGGAGAGTGTGGGCTGGAAGTCGTTGATTTCGTCTGCGTGGAACGGCAGGTGTACGCCGTGGGAACCCACATACGCAGCGGTGACCGTGAAATTGCGAACCACTTCATGCTGGACATTCAGCGTCCATTGTTCGACGTAACTTCGGTGAGGGTTCTGCTCGACGAAAGCATTTCGGAGGCCGGTAGCACCTTGTGCCACGGCCGCGTTATATCCAGCTGTTGGGAACTTGTTTGGCGCCGTAGCTGGAGTGAAAGAGACGCTTGAGCCCTCGGTGAAGGGCTGGGAGAGCAGAGTCAGAAGTTCGAACTGGTAAGGCAAGGGTAGGACATCGTAAATGCCGAAGGCACCGCGAAGCGAGGTTTTCCCGCTGCCGGTTGGATCCCAGGCGAAGCCGACGCGAGGAGCAAAATTGCGAAAGGTCGGATTCGAGAAGTAGGGGGAGCCAAGATGCGCGGTTTGAGATGTGTCCGTGAAATGGATCAGAGTGGAGAGTTCGCCGTGGATTTCCGTGGGCACGGTGGCCATTTCGTAGCGGAGACCAAGGTTCAGGGTAAGTCGCGGCTTGATTTTGTAGTCGTCCTGGATATAGCCACCAAAGATGCTTTGGCGGAGGTCCCGCGGCGTGTGGGAAAAGCCCAGGAGAGTCTGAAAGTTGGTCGGAATGTCTTGCAGGAAACTTGAGAGCGAACCAAAGGTATAGAAGCCATTCGGACTGGCGCCCTGCGTAAACTGATTATCCTGGATGCGCTCCGCGTAGAAGCCCATTTTCAGGGAGTGCTTGTTTCGCGTCCAAAACAGGTCATCGTAAAACTGATAGGAGTTGAAGTGATACTTGTAGGCCGAAATCCCCCCGAGGCCGCCGGGGAATTGTGTGACACCGGAACCCACGGTGATGATGCCGACGGGCAAGCCGGGATTGAAGGCGAGCGAAGTGTCGCCGGCAGCGGGATTGATGGCGGCAAGTGTGGTGAAAGCGATAACCACGTTGCGGTTGAATCCAAAGCGAGCGGTATTTACTAGTGTCGGGTTGATGATGTGCGACTCTTCCAGGCCGACAGTGTTGCGGCTGGACTGGTTGCCGATGAGCTTGAAGTTGTAAGAGTCGGGATTCTGTTGGGAGCCCTGGTCCCACAAGAAGGTGGCAAAGAAATTGTCGGAAGAAGAGATTTTGTGATCCAGGCGCCCGGTGGCAAAATCTTCATTGGTGATCTGCTTGGCGACGAAACTGTACGTGCCGATGTCGCCGGTGGTTGTCTGAGGCAAAGGGAACAAGGAGAGGAACGGCACGACCAAGGGGTTTACCGTGACGTTTCCTCCTACCAGGATGCCGTTGTGGGCGTTTGCCGAAGGCACGGTGATGTTGCTGGTCTGGCTGAGGCTCTGGCGCAATCCCTCGTAATCGGCAAAGAAGAAGGTGCGATCCTTGAAAATGGGACCGCCTGCCGAGCCCCCGAACTGATTCCGCTTGAAGGGCGGCACAACCAGATTACCGGAGGAGTTTTTCGCGGTGTCGAAGAAATTGCGCGTGTCCAGTTTGCTGTTGCGGATGAATTCGTAGGCCGAACCATGAAAGGTGTTGGTTCCTGAGCGCGAAGCCGCGTTAATGATGCCGCCGGATGTCTTGCCATAGTCAGCGGGGGCATTGCTGGTGATGACGGAAAATTCCTGCACCGCGTCGACTCCAAGGACTCCGCCGGTGACACTGCCGGGAGAGCCGGAGCTGTAGTCGTTGATGCTGACGCCGTCGAGTTGGTAGTTGTTGCCCTGGGGACGGTTCCCTCCAATGGTGATATCAACGCCCAGGCCGCGGTTCGGACGGTCGTTGCTGACGCCTAATGCCTTCTGGGTGCGCACCTGCGCCACACCTGGTTCCAGTAGCGTCAAGGAAGTCCAGTCGCGACCGTTGAGGGGCAATTCGTTTATGGTGTGAGAGTCCATGACGCCGCGGACTTCGGATGAAGCCAATTCAACGTCGGAGATTTCCGTGCCGATGACATTTACTTTGTCGGATACCTGCCCGATCTTCATGGAGACGTTTACTTCCCGCCGCTCGCCCGCAAGCAGCCCCACGTTTTGAATTACGGCGGTGGCAAATCCGGTGAGGATAACCGTGATTTCGTAGGTGCCTGGAATCAAGTTGGGCGCGACGTAAACTCCGTCTTCGCTGGTGGTCGTGTCTCGTGTCACACCCGTAGCCACATTTCGAATACTTACTCCGGCGCTGGCAACCGCGGACCCTCCCGGGTCCGTGACCGTGCCAACAATCGTGCCGCCGGCCTCCTGCGCTGCGGCGGGTGCTACATAAAAGAGAAAAAGGATCCCAATCACAACACTTGCTACCGCCGTCCCCCGGGTTCCCCAACGCGTTTCAGTCATCATCGAGACCTCCTGCAACCGATCCAGTCTCCGCACTGCGATGAGCCCAACTGCGTACAACCCCCGAGAATTTTCCGGGCTTGCCAGATTGCCTGGTGGAGCCCGTATGCTTCATTGCTTAAGGCACTACCCGATAGACCAGGACCTTTCCCAGCGCCTTGGTTTCGCCGGGTGAAACGGCCGCGTAGAAGCGGCTCAGCGCCGGGACGAGCAGACAGGTTTTCGCGCCGGGTTCGCTGGTTACTTTTGCCAGAAGTTCGTATTTGTCGGCAGAGTTCTGCTTGAAGACGAAAATGCGGCCATCGCCGCCGGGGACGTAGATTCGGCCGCTGGCGGGATCGAAGGCGATGTCGTCGGAACGTTCCGGGCCCGGGGATTGCGAGACAACCTTTCCGCTATCCGAGTCCATAACCACCAAGGTGCCTGGTTTGCGGCAAACGATGAGCAGGCGGTGATGAGGCTCGTCATAGGCCATGGGCGAATTGTCCGCTTGAGAGCCGATTGGCCAGCGGGTGATTTCCTTCATGGACTTGCGATCGATGACCGCGACGGCATGCTTGTCAGTAAGGTTGGCGAAAAGACGAGAGCTGGAACTCTCGAGGGCAATTGCCTCCACGTGGTTACTCTCGATGCGAATTTCGCCGACTTTTGCGGGCTTTTTCAGATCGATGGCGACGATGAAGGAGTGGTCGAGCGGCACGTCCTTGCCGCCGGTGACGACATATAGTGTTTGCGTGGAAGCGTCAAGCCGCGCGGAATCCGCGCCAGCGAGGCCGTCTACATGGGCAATCTCTGAATAGTCTTTGCCGCTGAGAATTTTGACGACACCCTTGTCCCCGTCCGTGACAAGGATGCGATCCGATTCCGGCAGATAAATGATCGCGTGGGGCGCGCCAAAGCCGGGGATGCTTTTGAGCGGACGGTTGGTCTTGACGTCGAAGACCTCGACGGTCTTGTGGTCCTCGCCGGCAAGAAAGAGGCGGCCGCCTTTTTCGTCGATTGCAAAGTGATCAAAGTCGCCGGTGAAGCCGGGAAGAGGGATGGAGGCTTCCAACTTCAACTGAGCCGAGTTTTGGGCGAGTGTGGCCGAGCTTCCCGCAGCCACAGACAGTATGAAAACGGAGAGCCAGAACTTCCAAAGACGAGCCGCTGCCCCGGGGACGGGAAGCCGATCCGAGATTGCCCCGCGAAAGCAATTCGAACTGCGTGGCGGGATGTTCACGTCTGCCCTCCTGTTCTCGACTGGAAATGGTGGCGAGGCTGTTCCTGCGCGGTTCAGCCTCGTCAAAAACGAGCCGTCGAAGCTACCAGACCAGCTTGAGACCGAACTGGATCTGGCGGGAAGTCGTCGAGGTTTGGTTCAACGCAGTCGGAAGCGAGCTGCCGTTGAAGTCAAAGGCGGAGTTGTTTTGACCGAAGGTGTTCAGGAATCCCGGCGAAAGGAAGTTGGTGTGATTGAGAATGTTGAAGAACTCCGCTCGGAATTGGGCGTTAAAGGTTTCGGAGATTTTGGGTACCGGGAAGTTCTTGAATATGGAGAAATCAACGGTGGTAAGACCCGGGCCGTAGAATTTGTTGCGACCGGTGTTACCCAGAACGTTGGAACAATATTGCTGGCCGGCAGGCGCGGCAACGGGCGCACTCGTATATGACAGCGGGGCGCACCCCAAGGAGTTCGCGGCCGTGGCCAGAGGAAGTGAAGCGGGAGCAGTTGGTGGCGTGAAGCAAGCGGTGTTGAGGTAGTTGACGCCGCCGTTAATTGCCTTGCAGCCGCGAATGACATTCGCGTAGTCCATGGAGAAGTCACCGTTGAACCCGGTGCCGAGCGGGTCGTTACCGTCGCCAACCGTGACCGTGAAGGGAGCACCCGTGGTTGCCGTGATGATGGTGCCGACCTGCCACCCACCCGCAACATATCCTTGCCAACCGGTCTTTGGTCCGGGGACATCCCAAATGACAGTGCCCGTAAACGTCTGGCGGATATCGAAGTCGCAAGCCCCGACTCTGTAGCTCTTGAGCAGCAGAAGAGGCACGGCGATCGAGTTGAGATAGGTGTCGCCGGTGACAGGAGCGGAACTGGTGTCGCGGCACTTGCCGAAGGTGTAAGAAGCCTGGCCCTGAACGCCACGAGACCAGACCTTTTTGAGTTGTGATTGGAAGGCGCTGTAGGACGCGGCACCGTCAAAGAGAACCGGGCGAATGCCCGCGCCGCCGCCCCAGTTGGAATCGATGCGCGTGCCGGTCTGCGTGTCCGCACAGGTATGCGGGTTTCCGTAATTTGCAATCAGGGATGGATTACAGGGAAATACAAAGCCTACCCCATTGGCAAAGGTGGGTTGCACCAAATTGATATCGTCAGAAGCTACCGAGAGATGAACCGAGCGGGAACCAACATAACCGACGAGTGCCGTCCAACCATTCGCGATTTCGTGCTGGATGTTTAGATTCCAGTTCAGCACGTCCGCGCGATGCGGATTCGGGTCAATCATGCGATTCCGGATGCCCTGACGATTAAAGTTAAGATTGGGGTCCGGAGCGCCGGTGCCAAGAGTGGAATTCGGGTCGGCTCCGATAATTTGAAAAGGCGCTGTGGCGGCGGTATTAAGGCCGAACTCGTAGGGAAGCGGCAGCACATCAAAGATACCGAAGCCGGCGCGAACGGCAGTCTTGCCGTCTTTGCGGGGATCCCAGGAAAGACCAATGCGCGGTTCATAGTTCAAGGTTGTGGGGTTGTTGGAGATCGGACTGCTCGTCCCGACAGGACCGCAGGCAGTTGTGCCCGGGGTGCAATTGAGAAGCGTCTGAATCTGCTGGAATCCAGCAGTGGCAACCGTATAACCGTTGACGGTGTAGCCGGGGACGGTGTGCGAATCGGTCGGCCGCGTGGTCGCTTCGTAGCGCAGGCCGATGTTGAACGTGAGGTTTGGCCGGAAACGCCAGTCGTCCTGGATGTAGCCGGCAAAAAGACTCTCTCGCAACCCAACTTCAAACGAGCCGCCTGGGGCGAGGGCGTTCAACTGGTGAGGTGCGTTGGTGAGGAAGGCCGCGAGTGAATAGCTGTTCATGCGGCCATTGGGGCTCAATTGCTCGAGAATGTTGTATTGCATGCGCTCGAAGGCAAAGCCGAATTTGATGGAGTGCGTCCCGTGGGTGAAAAAGGCGTCGTCGTAGAGTTGGATGGAATTCCAGGCATGGTTGAATTTGTTGAAGCCACCGAGACCAAACGCGATGGTGATACCCGAAATAGGGATCTCGGGCGGGCCGATGGCACCC
>Ga0210410_10001915_pt1 | contig 19004 bp, 16 predicted proteins | sample IncBWC4MmetaG_FD_161058 | JGI IMG/M metagenome (GOLD analysis project Ga0210410, IMG submission 161058) | Forest soil microbial communities from Barre Woods Harvard Forest LTER site, Petersham, Massachusetts, United States - Inc-BW-C-4-M | ecosystem: Environmental > Terrestrial > Soil >... | reverse complement strand
GACCGACATCATCCTGAACCTGAAGCAGGTGCCCATCAAGCTGAACAACGATCTGCCGAAGACGATTTACCTGAACGTTGAGCAGCCCGGCGTGGTCACTAGCGCGCAGATCGAGGAAGACGCAGACTTCGCCGTCCTCGACAAGAGCGTGTATATCGCCACCGTCAGCGAAGGCGGCAAACTGCAAATCGAAATGCGCGTGAAGAACGGCCGCGGCTACGTGGCCGCCGACCGCAATTACGACGAAGACCTGCCGATCGGCTACATTCCGGTGGACAGCGTTCACTCGCCGGTGCGCAAGGTCAACTACTCCGTCGAATCCGCGCGTCTCGGACAGATGACCGACTACGAAAAGCTGATGATCGAAGTCTGGACCAACGGCGCCATCACTCCCCAGGACGCCATCGGACTTGCCGCGAAGCTGGTGAAGGATCACATGATTATCTTCATCAACATCGACGAGCCGCCCGAAAACGTCGAGATGCCGCAGGACACCGTTCACGATCCGCGGCTTGAGCACCTGGACCGCTCCGTCGAAGAGCTGGAGCTTTCCGTGCGCAGCTACAACTGCCTGAAGAACGCCAACATCCAGACCATCCGCGAACTCGTGCAGAAGAGCGAAAACGAGATGCTGAAGACGAAGAACTTCGGCCGGAAATCGCTCAACGAGATCAAGGATATCCTGGTGAAGATGGGCCTCAGCCTGGGCATGAAGTTCGACGAGCACGGCCGCATCATCTGGCCGCCGCTCCCGAGCCAGACCGCACCGCCAACCAGCGACGAAACCATCGGCCTCTGAGTGTAGTGGCCGGTCTTTAGACCGGCCACCTCCGGAACTGATTACTGATTGCCGTCAACCGAAACACGGACCGCCTGAGAAGGCGGTCCCTACAATACCGGAATTTGAGGAATGAGAAAATGCGACATCTGAAGTCGGGATCGAAACTGGGACGCAATCCCTGGCACCGCCGCGCGACCTTGCGCAATCTGGTCACCAATCTGTTTGAGCATGGCCGCATCACCACCACGCTGACGCGTGCGAAGGCCACGCGCCCTGTTGCCGAAAAAATCATCACGCTCGGCAAGCGAGACACGCTCGCCTCTCGCCGGCAGGCCGCGGCTTACCTGATGACGCCCGCCACCACGCAAAAGCTTTTCAGTGAAATCGCGCCCAAGTTTGCCGACCGCGCCGGCGGCTACACCCGGATTATCCCCGCGGGCATCCGCGTGGGCGATGGCGCGAAAGTGGCCATCCTGGAGCTCGTTGGCTACGAGTTCAAGAAAAAGGAAAAGAAAGAGAAGAGCAAGGTCGAGGAAGCCGTCGAAGCCAAGAGCTAAGCCCGCCTCCGCAACGTTTTGACAGCCCGCTCCGGGAAGCCTGGGCGGGCTTTTTCTTTGCCCGGCCGCCGGCGGCACGGGGAGCCGGTGAGCTAGCTCGGCATGGTACAACGGTTTAGCTCCGACCTGATTCTGACCGACATTGACATGCCCCTGATGGACGGCCTTGAGCTTCTGGAAGCCCTGGCCTATGTACGAAACGCCCGGAACACACCGGTAGTGGTCATCACCAAGCACACCTCCGAGGAGGGAGTGCTTCGGGCGATGGAGGCGGGGGCCTGGGCGTATATTCGGAAGCCCTTTAAGGTGGAGGACCTCTTCGAAAAGATCGAACCCCCGCTTGTGGAAAGCCTGGAGCCAGCCAAAAATTAAAGGGGGGGTGGTATCCAGGCTCGTGACGGAGGGATGCCGGAGGGGCAATTTTCTGGAAGAGTACCATTGACGCGGAGCCAGCACGGGTTTAGCTTTTTAGATGGCCCCCCTAGCTGTTATCTCCCCGAGAGGTTTCCCATGGCTTTGTTATCTCCGGAACAAACGATTTCGCAGCTTAAAATGATGGAAGATCGCTGGGCTAGCATGCGCTCTCACCCGCGTGCGACCGCCAGCCTCCGCTTGCGCCTTGAGTGGGATGAAGGCGAAGCCCGCCGCACCGCGAACGGGTTGACCGTGGATGTCAGCCACTCCGGCTGCATGGCGGTTGTCGGAGCCGATGTGCCGCTCCGCCGGCAAGTCCGGTTGGTGCTCCCCGAAACAGGCCGCTGCGCCGAGGGCGAAGTCGTGTGGCGCGGCCACGAAGCCTGGGAAGTCGGCATCGCTCTCGCCGAGCCCGACGCCGGGTTCTGGGGCGTAAAAATCAAATAGCCTGTCCGTTACGCTCTCTCGAGGGCCGCTTTGCGCTTGCGCCAGTCGTCCAGCGCCGCGATGGTGCGTTCGCAAATCGCTTCGGGTGAGCCACGGGCCGCTATCGTCACCAGCAGGCCCAAACGCTGGTAAAAGTCGATCAGTGTCGCGGTGCTCGTCTCGTAAGTCTCCAGGCGGACCTTCACTGATTCCGGCCGGTCGTCCTCGCGCTGATGAAGCTTTCCGCCGCAGCGGTCGCAGGTGTCCGCCGCTTTCGGCGGCCGCTCGGTAACGTGGTAGACCGCTTTGCAACCCTGGCAGGTGCGGCGTCCGCTGAGGCGGGCGACAATCTCGTTCAGCGGCAACCGGTAATTCAGTACCGCCGTCAGATCCAGCCGTTGGTTTTCCATCAGTTGTTTCAGCGATTCCGCCTGCGCCAGCGTACGTGGGAATCCATCCAGCAGGAATCCGTCGCCGCAGCGCAGGCAGCCGCTGCGTTCCAGGACCATTTCCCAGACGATCGAATCGAGAACCAGTTCGCCCCGGCGCATGTATTGCAGGGCGGCCTTTATCGCGGGGCTTTGGTCGCACTCGGCGCGGCTTCCGGCAGCTCGGAATACGTCGCCGGTCGAGAGGTGGCACGCATTCAGGCGCTGATGGAGCAGGTCCGCCTGCGTGGCTTTGCCTACTCCTGGTGCGCCCAGAAGGATCAGGCTCAACGGTTCTTGCGCGCGTTCCGGCAGCGGGCTGCAGCGTGCCGAAGGTCCTTGGATCCAGGCGACGCGGTCGGGTTTGCCCGGTGAGGTCATGTCAAGAAATCTAGGAGCCGGTTTGGCACATTGCGGTGACGTGAGTCACCTTTGAATGCCGTCTTCGCAGCCCGCTCGGCGGGCAGTTGGACGCAACTTTGCCCTGAAAGATCAGTTCTTGGCTTGGACCGGAGTTGGCAGCCGATGGGGGAGTTTCGCGAAGTTCTTTGCATAAGCGCGAAGGCCAAAGTTTGGGGTAATTTTGGAATATCCGGCGACGAGCTGGTCGCGGTAGTGGTCCTGACTCCAATCGATGGGGTCGTCGGAATCCAGACTCAGAACGGTGAGGTCGGTGTTCTGCATGGTGAGCTTGCCCAATCGCACGGGATTCCCCTGGAAGCTCATGTAACTGACGGGATCGTTCGCCGAGGCCGGCTTTGTTTCATCGCCAAAGATGGTGACGATGGAATTGTCCCCGATCATGACCGCCGAGACTTTTCCTTTGATATGCGGCGGCGGTAAGACCATTCCCAAATCCATCAAAACATCATTCTTGTCCGTAACCATGCCGGGAATCCTGCTGGTGCTGAGCAGGCTCGCCAGCTCGATGCCAAGCTTATCCATCATCCCCTTCACTGGAACATGCAGGGCTTTGAGCTTCTCGGTACTCACCCGGATCCGGCCGTCGGAAGTGGCGGTGAGGACGGCCGAGGTTTCAAATGGAATATCGCCTCTGGCGCGCAATCTTCCTTTAATCTGGAGTCGGTCTTTATCAATGGAGATGGAGATGTCTTTAAGCGGCGAATCACTCGCGGCAAACACCTGACTATTCAGGATCGAAGCCATGGCCTGCGGAGTAATGGATATTCTTCCATTGATGACGCGAACCTCGAATGAGGTTTTGTCATCAAAAACCGGCATCTCGTTCTTGCCGGTCGGCCACATTTCTCCGGACAGGAATTCGACGTGGGCCGCAGCCTCGTCGGTCAGGTGAAACATCACGTTGCGCATCTCGGTCTTCACGCCGTGCCCGCTCGCCGGCGGGCTCACACTTGCCCGAGTTTCTGCCGCCGCAGGACCCGGGCCGGAGGTTTCGACGGGTGCGGGAGGCTTGGAATCAGTTTCCTTCTGTCGCTGGGAAGAGTTGGAACATGCAATCACGTTAAGGGCAAGCAACAGAAGCCCCGCTATCTTCATTCTCTTGGTCACGGATCCGCCTTGTTTACTCGGGTCGCTAGTCGCGCTTCTGGGGGATCGCCGCTGGGCGGAAAAGCCGTTGATCCCGTTCACTTCGGGAATGAAATTCAGGAGTTCCTCTCGAAGTAATTACCATAGTACAACTATCGCGTGCATGAAGGGCGAGGATTAGCAGGCCGTCGCGGCGGCGCGGGCGCGCAGCTTGCGGTCCCAGATCACCGGCTCCACGCGGCCGACAAGCAAAATCCAGGAAGCGGCGCTGGCGAAGGCGACACACGCCACAATCAGAAACGCCCAGTAAAATTGCCCGGTTCGCTGCAAAACATATCCGGTCACGGCGGGCGCCACCATTCCGGACATGTTGCCAAAGAAACTCTGGAAGCCCACCCAGCGGCCGGTGGCCCGCTGCCCCGCCAGCGTCTGGGTGATGGCCCAGATGTTGGAAGCCGAGACGCCGAACGCGATAACGCCAAGAATCACCAGGGCCACGCAGAGCTGGGGCCCGCTCACCACCGCCAACCCCAGGAAAATCCCGCTCAACCCGATGCCTCCGCCGGTAAAAGTTTTGCGCACCAGGGACGGCGTCGCCCCCGCCGCGATCCACCGGTCGGAGAGCCATCCGGCGATGGTGCACGCGAGCGCCGCGAGCAGGTAGGCGATTCCGCCGATCTTGGCCATCTTGTCCATCGAAAAATGGCGTTCGCGCACCAGGTAAAACGGCAGCCAGGTGATCAGGAAATAGTTCACGTAGTTTCCGCAGAAAAGGCCGATGCACGTTCCCCAGGCCGAGCGCAGGAGCAGAAATTCCACTAGATTCGGCGCGCCGGTGGTTTCGGTCTGGACGGCGTACTGCTTCTTCGGCATCCACCTGAGCCAGGGCAGGATCCAGAGCATGCTCGCAAGCCCGAGGACGATGAAGAAGGGACGCCAGCCGAACCGCGCCATCAACAGCCCACCGAAGAGCATTCCGAATCCCGGCCCCAGCAGCAGTCCTGAAGCGAGCACCGAATTTGCCACGCCGCGATGCTCTTCCTCGAAATTCAGCGCGATAATCTTGTTGTAGGAGGGATAGCTTGCCGCTTCGCCCATGCCCAGCAGCAGCCGCAGGACGAACAGCGCTGCGAACGTATGGACGATTCCTGTTGCGGCTGTGGCGGCCGACCAGAGCAAGAATGCGCCGGCAAAGACCCAATTGACGTTCAGGCGGTCCACCAGCCAGCCGTAGAAAAGATGCAGGCAGGCGTAGGTCCAGAAGAAGGCGGAGAGGAGAATGCCAAGTTGCGTGGCGGAAATCCCGAGCTCGTCCTTGAGCATCGGCGCGGCGATGGAAAGGTTGCCGCGATCGATGTAGTTGATAAAGACGGAAATCGAGAGCAGGACGATGACGATCAGAAGCGCGCCGGGAATGCGCGTGCGTGCTTGTGGCCGGGAGGTGGGCATGAAGGGTCGGCCACATCTTCTCCGTCGAGCCCGCGAATTGCAATCGGTTTCGGGAAGATTTGGGTTTGCTTGCTAACGGTGGGGTTACGCGATCCGCGTGGTGTAGGAGTTACGTGCGAAGAGTTTTCGCGGCTCGGTGTTGGAGACGCGCGAGGCGGAGGAGCGGTCCGGCTCTAGGCGGAGCGGAGTGGTTTTCTTTGCGGGGACGAGGAACAGGCCGGCGGCTTCCGATTGAGCGGCCTTCCTTGCTTCGGCCACGCGGCGAGCGATGAGGCTGCGCCGATCGCCGTAGAGCAGCTTGAAGAGCACGTAAATCATGAAGTCCAGACCCAGGATGGAAACAGCTACAAATATGCTGAACGGCATCGCTTACTGACCAGGGCGCGGGGCGTCCTGCCTCCACTGGAGACAGGATCGGATGGGGGGCTTTGAAAAGTCCTGAGGAGTCCGTGAAGAAGTTGTAAGGAGGAAGCGGCGAGCGCCGAGCCGCGATGAGTAGCAGGTGGCTCGCGGGTGTCTCTTCCGCGCGTTTCTTGTAGAGGCTGGGCTTGCCCCGCTTTTCGCCGACTGTTCGAGCGCGGAGGATAGCAGTAATCAGCGATGGGTAATCAGGCAGAAAAACGTGGGAAGTGGGAGCGCCCCGTCCCGGTGTTCCACGGTGTTCCGACTCGTTAACATAGCCTTTTCTGGCGGCGGCCCAATCGGCTGAAGCCTGGATGAATGCCGGGAGTGAGGCCTTGCTCGTCGGCAATCCGCTGAAGAAATCCGGTCAACTGCTCACGCTCGCGCTGAGACAGCGCCGCGCAGAGCGATTCGTTGTGTTCCTGTCCGACGCGACCGATGTCACGGAGTGCCACCTGCCCTTTGTCGGTCAGGTGGAGCTCATAAGTGCGCCGATCTTCCAGGCTGTCCTGCCGCTTTACAAGCCCGCGCTCTTCCAACTCGTCGATGATCGCCACCAAGCCGCTCGGGTGCATGCGAAGCGCCTTCGCCAGTCTTTGCTGGCTCAGCCCTCCGGATCTGCGGAGTACGCCGAGAATGCCTGCGTGGGGCGGCAAGAGACGCAAAGGAGCAAGTCGCTCCGCGAATTTGCCGGCAGCGTGCGACCCTACCTGAGCGAGCAGGAAGGCCGCGGAAGAAGGTCGTCGAGTTCTAGCGGGGTTTGTCATGACAGGCTACGATTGCACATCTAAATCGTTATTCATATAAATGATTATATAATGAAATTAGTTGGCGTGCGCCTACGTATAGGAGAAGAGGAGGGTCAGACTATGACTATCTATTCCATCGTTCTTTTCATTCATGTGGTTTCTGCGATCGGGCTGTTCATTTCGCTGGCAGCGGAAGGCGCGATCATTTTTCGCATTCGCTCTGCCCACAGCGTCGAAGCTCTGCGATTTTTCATTCGTGTATTTCAGCGCCTTCGCCTGGTTGCCATTCCCTCTTTTCTCGGCGTTCTGGTTGGCGGGATGTACTTAGCGTCGAAGTGGGGCAGAGGCGTTTTCTGGATTCCGCTGGCTCTGGGCGCAACGCTACTCATCCTGCTGATAGGAGGCCTCGTAACGGGAATTCGGATCGCTCGCCTAAAGAAGGTGCTTTCGAGTACTGAAAATGATGCGTCAATCGATGTGCTATCGGCTATGACAAGAGATACCGCACTCTTGCTGTCGTATGGACTGCGCGTGGGACTGGGCCTAGGAATCGTATTCCTAATGACAGCAAAACCCGAATTGCTCGGCTCGCTGGGCGCTCTCGCTGCCGGATGCGGTGCGGGGTTGCTCGGCGCTGCGTGGATGCGCCAAGCTTCCAATCGAATCGGAAAAATCCATTGTCTATGGAGTCAAGCGCGACCGCTTAAGGCGGGACAGAAAGCTCGCTTCGAGGAGGCACAGCTATGAGTTCCCTGTCAGGCAAAGTCGCAATCGTCACCGGCGGATCGCGTGGAATTGGCGCCGCTGTCGCAACTCGGCTGGCCGCCGATGGTGCCGCCGTTGTCGTGAACTATGTGAGCCATCAGGCGGAGGCCAACGATGTGGTCCAAAAGATCGTGCAAGCTGGCGGAAAAGGTAGCGCAATCCGAGCCGATGTCTCGAAGACCGAGGATGTCCGCCTTTTATTTAAAGAGGTAGCCGAACGGTTCGAGGGATTGGATATGCTCATCAACAACGCAGGTGCTACGCACATCCGTCCCCTGCAAATCGCCGATGCGACGGACGAGATCTACGACTGGATGTTTGCGGTCAATGCGAAGGGGACATTTCTCTGTCTTCGTGAGGCAGCCAAGCGTATGCGCAGTGGCGGACGAATCGTCAATCTGTCGTCGACGGGCGTGTTCAACGCACATCCCGGATACGCGATCTACAGCGCGGCAAAAAGCGCCGTAGAAGTCTTCACGCGGGTCCTCTGCAAAGAGCTCAAGAGCCGAAACATCACCGTCAACTGCGTTGCACCTGGCGCAACGGCGACGGAGCAATGGCTCAAAGGCAAATCGGAAGAACTGCTGCAAACAATCGCCAATCTATCGCCATTGAACCGGTTGGGCACACCGGAAGATATTGCAGACCTGGTTGCATTTCTCGTTAGCTCGCAGGGCGAGTGGGTCAATGGTCAAGTCATTCGTGCCAACGGTGGTTTTGCTTGAAGACCGGGAAGCAGGGACGGACGGGCGTTTCCGCGGCGGGGCGGGCGGGGCATACGGGCGTGACGTTTTGGAGGCCGTGGCGAGATTTTTATGGGACGCGATCGAGTTGTGGTGGTTCCATTGGTTGCGCTGGCGTTTAGAAGATTGGCTTGGTGGCATATTTAAAGTTGAGGTTCTTTGGGCATCTCCGGCAAATATCACCGGAGTCCAGACAGCGGACCTTGCCGGATGCCCTCAGAATGACAAGAATTAAGTAAGAGCCCGCGCGGGGCGGGCGAGGTGAGGTTTCGGTGTTGGCAGGCTCCCCGAATGCTGCGAGGGATGGTTCATGGCCGAGGAAATTAATTCTTTTCGAGAGCGGTATTCCGTTCTTAGCGATGACGAGCTGCAGAATCTGGCTATCACGGGCGGGCTGACAGACCAGGCCCGCGAACTGCTGGAGCAGGAACTTCGCCGCCGTGGAATCGAAGATGTGAGCGAGTATCGGGAACATCTGGAACGCTTCGATCGGGAACACCTGGAGAAAAAACGGCAAGCGCTGGAACGGAAAGAAAACTACAACCGACTTTACAGCCGCATCGGCTACAGCATTTCTACTCTGGGGATATTGGCAGGTCTCTTTGTTCGGTATGTGCAAAGAGACGAAATCAATGGCACGGGGATCATCATTACCTCGGTCATTTTGTTTCCGTTGGTGTGGATGATTGCGCAGATTCGGCGGTTGATTTGGCGATTTTTGTTGAGGCCATGAGGTGCGTAGCCCATGTTCAGTGGAGAGAAGAGCTGTGGCTAAATTTTGAGTGTGAGGAAGGTTTGGGGTTGAGGTTCTTCGGACATCCTTGTCGGATGCCCTCACAATGACAAGACTAAGACATCGAGCGGAGAGGGCGGAACTAGCTCCGCCCCTCCAAAGGAGCGGGAACGGGGCACCCTTCCTTCGTCAGGGCAAGCAGTGAAAGTGGCCGCTACGCGGATTTGTCTAACGAGCCGGTGATGCGGAGGTTTTGTCGACGACTACCTGGCCGGATTTCATTACCCAGCGGACGTTTTTGATGGCTATGTCGATGTTGGAGAGGGGGTCGCCTTCAACGGCGACGAGGTCGGCGAAATAGCCGGGGGCTACGGCGCCTAGGTCGGTGGCATGGCCGAGGAGTTCGGCGGCGTTGGTGGTGGCAGTGCGCAGGGCTTGCTCGGGAGTCATGCCCGCTTTGACGAACCAGGCGAGTTCGCGCGTGTTTTCCCCAAACATGGTGTAGATGGCGTCGGAGCCCATGGCGAATTTCACGCCGGCTTTGTGGGCTTTGCGCGCGGTTTCGAGATTGCGTTCGATGAACGCCTTCGTCTTTTCCTGAAATCCATCCGCGTAGCCAATCTTCTGCCAGTTGTCCAGGTAGTAGCGGTTGTGATCAATGGTTGGCACATAAAACGTGCCGCGGCGGGCCATTTCCTGGATGGTGGCGTCGTCCATGTCGGTGGCATGTTCGAGGGAGTCGGTGCCGGCGCGGACGGCGTCGCGCGCGCCATCAGGGCCGTAGGAGTGGATGGCGATTTTCTTGCCGAACTGGTGGGCAGCGTCAACGGCAGCTTTGATTTCGTCGTAGGAGTAGGTTTGAAATTGCGTGACGTCGTCGTCGGTGCCTGTGGAGGCGTAAAGCTTGATGACGTCGGCGCCGGCGGCGACTTGCTGGCGGACGGCGCGGAGAACTTCGGGGACGCCGTCAGCGATGCCGCCGGCGGGAGGATTCAGGCCGGGCTTGTACGGCGTGCTGGTGACGGTGAGGCCGTAGCCGCAGACGAACATGCGGGGCCCAATAATTTCACCGTGATTGATGAGGTCGCGCATGGCGATGTCTTCATATTGATCGGCGCCGAGATCGCGGACGGTGGTGACGCCGGCTTCGAGAGTGCGGAGAGCGCCTTTGCGGGCGAGGAAGACTTCGACGGCGGGAGGATTTTTTGTGAGTTGCGGGAGCATGGGCTGGCCGGGAGTTTCGTCGGTGTAAATGGTCATGTGAGTGTGGACGTCGATGAGGCCGGGGATGCCGGTGTATCTGGAGAGGTCGATGATTTGGGCGTGAGGAGGTATGTCGGAGGGATTGGTGGTGACGGATTTGATTTTGTCGTCTTCGATGAGGACGATGGCGTTGGTCCAGAGCTTCCCGCGGGCGTCCCAGAGCTTGCCGAATTTGACGGCTTTGAGGGATTTGGCGGGAGCGGGGGATTGAGCAGCGGCGAGTGCGGGGAAGAGAAGCAAGATGAGGCTGAACAGCGAACGAGAAATTTTCATCGATTGGGTCCCTAAGATTTATTTTGCGCATTAAGAGCTGAGAGATGTTTCTAGTTCATTCGCGGAGAGAATGCAACGGGGAGGATGGCGATGCCGAGGACGAGGCGGGATATACTCACCGCGAAGAGCGGACCGCCTCCCTTCCTGTGTCAGGGCAGGCGGAAGGCGGTTCCTACAGTTTTCGACGAAAAGCAGATCCCGCACCCGCAAAAACGCGGGTTCGGGATGACAGTTTTTTGCTTTGCGGGCGAATTGAGAGGCGACTATGGATTTTCCTAGTTTTAATCTGACGGGGCAGGTGGCGCTGGTTACCGGGGCGGCGCGGGGGTTGGGGCGCGCGATTTCGCTGGCGCTGGCACATGCGGGCGCGGACGTGGCGCTGGGCTTGCGCGACGTGAAGGCGGATCGCGGCTTGATCGCAGAGATACGCGCTATGGGACGGCGGGCGTTGCCGCTGCAGATGGATATGACCGAGCTGGAACAGGTTCAGTGGGCTGTAGCGGAAACGGCCCGCGAGTTTGGGCGGCTGGACGTATTGGTGAACAACGCGGGGCTGGGGCCGGAAAATCCGGCGGAGAAGGTGCGCGAAGAAGATTTTGATCTGACCGTGGCGGTGAATTTGAAGGGAACGTTTTTTGCGAGCCAAGCGGCGGGGCGGGTGATGATCCGGCAGGGAAGCGGAAAGATCATCAATATGAGTTCGCAGGCGGGGTTCGCGGCGCTGCCGACGGAGTCGATTTATTGCATGACGAAGGCGGCGATCGCGCATTTGACGAAATGCCTGGCCGTTGAGTGGGGCAAGCACGGCATTACGGTGAACGCGGTGGCGCCGACGTTTATTCGCACGCCGGGGACGGAGGCGGCGCTGGCGGATTCGGTGTTTCGCGCGGACACGATTGAGCGCATCGCGGGATTGCACCGGATTGGAGAGCCGATGGAGGTGGCGGGGGCGGTGGTGTTTCTGGCTTCGCCGGCGGCGTCGTTGATTACAGGGGAGACGATTTTGATTGATGGCGGGTGGACGGCGCGGTAGGGGAGCGGGGTTCGAGATTCTCAAAGAGAGAACGTGTCGCGCCTACGGCGCTTGGGTTTTCGGCGTGGTGTACCCAGCCCTTACGGGCTGGGCTAACTTCTGCCGCGCCTCCGGCGCTATGGGAAGAAGTTGGAGAGACGAGAATTCAGCTACTCGAAGTGGATTAGGACGATTTCGGGGACGGTGCAGACGCGGAGGGGTGGGCCCCAGGTGCCGGCGCCGCTGGAGGTGTAGACGAGGAGATCACCGAAGCGCTTAAGGCCATAGGTGTAGGCGCCGAAGATGCGCGAGGTGAACCAGGTGAAAGGGAAAATCTGGCCGCCGTGCGTGTGGCCGGAAAGTTGGAGCGAGATCCCGCGCTCTTCCGGAATGGGCAAGCTGTGCGGAACGTGGGTGAGCAGGACGCTGGCGCGTGAGCGGTCGAGATCGGCGTTAGCGAGGATGGAGCGGAAGCGCTCGGGATTCGCAGAGTCGTGATACGGGACGCCGAGGACCTGGAGGCCGTCCAGGTTGACGGTTTCGTTGTTGAGGACGCGGATGCCGGAATTGCGGATCGCGCTGAGATAACCGTTGGAGTCGGAGAACTCGTCGTGATTGCCGGTGACGAAGTACGAGCCGAATTTGGGAGAAAGCTGGCGCCAGGGAGCAACGAGGCGGGGCGCGTCTACGTGGGTGCCGTCGAACATGTCGCCACTGATGAAAACGACGTCGGCGTGGAGTTGGCGGAGTTTGGTGACGATGCGGAAGATGAACCCGCGGCCCTTGATGTGGCCAAGGTGCGTATCGGTGACAAGCGCGGCGACGCGCCCGCGCCAGGAAGCGGGAAGGCCGGGGAGTTTCACGGTGACGCGCTTGATGCGGAGAGTGGCGGCGTTGGCGAGGCCGTAGAGCGTGGCGAAAACGGCGAAGCCGAGGAAAAAGATCGCGATCCCTGATTGAGTGAACGGCAGATTAAAGGCAATCGTGATGCCCACGGTCAACCAAGCCAGGCATGCGGCGGCGAAGGCAAAATTCACGAAGCCGAGCCAGATGCTGGCGAGGCGATAGTAGACGCGCACAGGGCGATTGAAGAAGCGATGGGCCAGCAAGGAAGAGGCGAGGAAGCTGACCGAGAGAATCGCGAAAGAGATCTGGACAAGGAGCAGCCACGGTTGGCGAGGCGCGCCGTGAAGGGCAATCCAGGTTTCATAGATGAATAGATGAACCAAAAGAAGTAGCGATTGAATGACGGAAATGGCTACGGCTATTCGAGAGCTCAAGCGCAGACCCCCTGCCGGCGAATGAGCAGCCGGCGCATAGTGATTGGATGTGTGCGGAGGCGAGTTGGGTATTTGGGTGGGTCGTAGGAAGACAAGAGTGAAATCAAAGAGCGGCCCGCCTTAAAAGGCGGGCCCTACAAGCGAAAACCCAAGAACACAGGCTGAAGCCTGTTCTGCTTGGGCCGACCTGAAGGTCGGCCACTACAGTTATTCCATGCGGTAATTGGGGGCTTCCTTGGTGATGACTACGTCGTGGACGTGGGATTCGCGGAGTCCGGCGGCGGTGATTCGGACGAATTTGCTTTTTTCAGTCAACTCTTTGACGGTGCGTGCGCCGACGTAGCCCATGCCGCTTTTCAGGCCGCCGACGAGTTGATCGGTTAGGCCGCTGAGCGGGCCTTTGTAGGCGACGCGGCCCTCGACGCCTTCGGGAACGGACTTGCCGCTTTCGGTGGAATCCTGAACGACGGAGTAACGATCGGAGCCGGCGTTCATGGCGCCGGTGGAACCCATGCCGCGATAGGACTTGAAAGTGCGCCCCTGATAAAGAATGGTTTCGCCAGGGGCTTCTTCCGTGCCGGCAAACAGGCTGCCAATCATGACGCAGGACGCGCCGGCTGCAAGGGCCTTGGTGATGTCGCCCGAATACTTGATGCCGCCGTCGGCAATGACCGGAACGTCGGTGCCTTTCGCTGCTTTTGCGGCTTCGACAATGGCGGTGATCTGCGGAACACCGGCGCCGGTGACGATGCGCGTGGTGCAGATGGAGCCGGGCCCGATGCCGACTTTGAGGCCGTCGATTCCGAGGGCGATGAGATCTTTTGCAGCTTCGTAGGTAGCTACGTTTCCGGCTACGATTTGCATTTCGGGAAGGCGGCGGCGGATAGCTTTGATTGCTTCCATGACGCGCTCGGTGTGGCCGTGGGCGGTGTCAACGGCGAGAACATCGGCTTTGGCTTTTGCCATTTCGACGGCGCGTTCGAGGAAATCGCCGGTGGCGCCGACCGCAGCGCCGACGGTGAGGCGGCCGTGGTCGTCTTTCGCGGCGCGTGGATATTCGAGTTTTTTCTGGATGTCTTTTACGGTGATAAGGCCCTTGAGATTGAAATCCTGGTCAACGACGAGAAGTTTTTCGATGCGGTGCTTCTGAAGAATTTTTTCGGCTTCGTCGAGAGTGGTGCCGACAGGAACGGTGACGAGGTTGTCCTTGGTCATCACCTGGCCGACAAGCTGGGTGTGGTTTTTCTCGAAGCGGAGGTCGCGGTTGGTGAGAATGCCGGTGAGGCGCGTGCCGCGCGTGACGGGCAGGCCGGAGATGCGGTACTTGGTCATGATTTCGAGCGCCTGGCGGAGGGTGATGTCAGGAGAGATCGTGACGGGGTCGACGATCATGCCGGATTCAGAGCGCTTGACGCGGTCCACTTCCTCGAACTGGCGGTCGATCGGGAAATTGCGGTGGATGATGCCGATGCCGCCCTGGCGAGCGATGCCGATGGCGAGGCGCGATTCGGTGACCGTGTCCATGGCGGCAGAGGCGAGAGGAATGTTCAGCGCGAGCTTGCGGGTGAATTTCGTGGTGGGGTCGACTTCGGTCGGCAGGATGGAGGATTTGCCGGGGAGGAGGAGGACGTCGTCGAACGTAAGAGCTTCGGGGATGGGACCATCAATCATGGGAGCCTCTTATATTTGAATTTGTTGCGAGACGGCCAGCGCATCGGAGCGGCAGAGGGAGCGGCCAGAAACAGCGCAGCCCAGCGGGTGGCCACTGGGCTGGAGGATGAATTCAACAGATCGAAAAATTGCGTCACGGTGAAACTACTATTTTAGGGGTGCAGGGAGAAAGGGTCAAGTTGAAGGCGAATGCGTCGTGGAAACGAAGCCGCTTGTTCAGGGGGCGATGCGGCTGCTTGCCTGTGTGGCGGCTCTCTTCTAAAGTCAAAGGATGTGCGAAAAATTCAGAGAGTTTGAGCCACATGGGTGGCTGCGGAACGGGCACCTGCAGACGATGGCGGGGGCGTTCCTGCGGCGGAAATTTGGGCTGCCGGCGGGCGAAGAGCGGCTGTTTCGCGTGGATGCGGAGACGCAGTTGAAGGGGATTTGTCATTGGCAGCGAGGGGCGGGGGGCTCGGGGACTCGCCCTGGCCAGTCTAAAGACTGGCCACTACAAGGGGATCGCCGGTGGGACGTGCCGGTGCTGGTGATTGTGCATGGGCTCGAAGGGTCGTGCGATTCGAATTATGTGCGGGGGATCGCGGACAAGGCCTGGGCGCGGGGGTTTCATGCAGTGCGGATAAACCAGAGAAATTGCGGGGGCACAGAGCGGCTGACGCCGACTTTGTATAACAGCGGGTTGAGCGGCGATTATCGCGCGATTCTGTTGGAACTGATTGCCGAGGGATTTACGCAAGTTTATTTTGCCGGATATTCGATGGGTGGAAACCTTGTGACGAAGATGGCGGGGGAGTGGGGAGCGGCGCCTCCCAAAGAATTGCGCGGCATCTGCGCCGTGTGCCCGGCGCTGGATTTGTCGGCTTGCGCCGACGCGCTGGAGGAGACGGAGAATTATTTGTACCAGCGGCATTTTGTGAAGGGGCTGATGACGCGGTACCGGAGGAAGGCGGACCTTTTTCCGGAGAGGTACTCGCGGAACGGATTTGGGGTGATTCGGACGGTGCGGGAATTTGATGATGAGATTACGGCGCCGCAGTTCGGGTACAAAGATGCGGAGGATTATTACGAACACGCGGGGGCGAAGAGGGTAATCGGGCAGGTGGGCGTGCCGGTGCTGATGATTACGGCGAAGGATGATCCGTTTGTGCCTTATGAGGCGTTTTTGAAGACCGATGTGGAGAAGAATACGCGGGTGAAATTTGTGGCGACTGAGCACGGGGGGCACTGCGGGTTTATTTCGCGGTGGGAGGGGACGGAGAGATTTTGGGCGGAAGAGAGAATTGTGGAGTTTGTGGGAGCTTTGCCGGTGAAGGACTAGGAAAAGAAAAGGGCCGGTCAGAGACCGGCCCTTCTGGTTAAAGGTTTTAGGATCGATTAGAAGGTGAACTTAACTCCCAAGCGCATGGTGCGCGCGTTCTGGAGCAGGATCGGCTTGCCATAGCGGCTGTTCAGAACCATGCCGCCCTGAGCATTAGCTTCTGCCGCCACATCATAGCCCGTTAGGAACTTCTGCACGTTGGTTCCGAGGGGGCTGTTGTCTGTGAATGATAGCCATTCGTTGCCGCGACCAAACGGAGTCGGGCTGACGGCGAGGATGGCGTGCTGGTTGAGGAGGTTGGTCGCATTGAAGTCAAAGCCCAACCGCATGGCTTCATTCTTCTTGCTTACAGCGAAGGAATGGCCAAGGTTGAAGTCAGTTTGGGTAAACCAAGGCATCCGGGCATCGTGCTGCACGTTGGCGACAGACCAGAGCCCTGTGGTTGGATCCTGGGCGAAGGTGGCAAATGTGCCGCGCTGATCGTAGAACTGGCATGCAGAAACGCTGTCCACAATCGGAACGCAAGTGGACTTTGGCGTACCTTGAGCGATCTGCTGGGTGAGACCGAAGGTGGTCTCTTGCCCGTGCCACTTCAGTAGGTAGTACCCGCTGAAGTTGAGCACGTTTGGCCGGTCGGTCGGGAGAAACCCGTCCATGACTTTTCCCGTGGTCGTGTACTGCATCTCGGGGAGGTCGAAGCTCCTGTTGTTGTTGGCGTTGTGCCGGCCGCCGTTGCCGTCCACGATCTCCGTATCCGTCAGGCCTGGATAGTTGCCGGTAAACCTGCTGTAGGTGTAGGAGACGAGTCCGACGAACTTCGAACTGCGGTAGGTTAGGCGCGATTCAAGTCCATCGTAACGGCGGGTGGCCTTTGGCGCGTTCGGGCAAGTCGGGCAGATCGGCGATGCGAAGCCGTCCGCTGGAAGCGGCCGGTGCAGAAGGTCCGAATAGGTGTTCGGACCCGGATTGCCGATATAGTACACGGAATCGTCGATAGATTGGTCTTCGATGGCATTGTCCAGTCGCTTGCGCGCATAGCGGACCGCCAAGCCCATCTTGGTTGTGATGGCCCAATCTGTGCCCACTATGTATTCGTGCTGAGAAGTGGGGTTCAGGTTTGGGTCAACGCCAGGGTCGGCAGGGTTGCCGGCAGGGGCGCGCCAGTTGATGTTTTCAATGAAGCGTCCCACCGTGACTCCGGCTGACGGGGTTGATGTCGGCCCGCAAGCGTGTCCGCCAGGGCTCGACGGGGTAATGGTGTTGAGGTTGATGAAATCCATGGCGTAGACGCAATCATGCCAGTAATCGCCGCCGAAGGAACCACGGGGCAGGGAATACTTCATGATGTCGTAGAACTTGCCATAGCTAAAGTAAACCTTCACTTTGCCGTTGTGAAAGAGGTCATAAGCAGCGCCGAGCCGCGGAGCGACCTTTTGCGTGAAACTAAAGTTAATCGAGGGGTTGCCAGGGCTGTAGGCCGGCAGGTTTTCCTTGTCGAAGCGGATGCCTAGATTGAGGGTCAAGCCATGACCGACGGACCAAGAGTCCTGCCCGTAGATGCCGTGGTTGTAGCTGGAGGCATTTCCGTTTGTGACGATTCCATCACGGATTGTGAAATAACCGTTCAACCCGGAGCAAGACGTCCCAGTAGCACCGGGAACACCCCCGCCGTAGTTTGTCTGGTTAAAAGGCTCAATGGCAGTCAGGCAAGTATTGACACCTGCCGGAGTGGAAGGTACGTAGTTGGAGCCCCAGAACACGTTTACGAGGGCCGTGTTGATGCCTTGAAAGACGTTGTTGGCCAACTCATTGAAGCCGTAACCAAACTTGAAGTTGTGCTGGCCCCACTTGGTGGCGGAATAGGAAACGTCGGAAGCGAAGGTTTTGCGCGAGAAAATATCATGTTGCGTGGTCAAATTGCTGGATATATTTTGCGTACCTGTCTGACCAACGAAGGCCGCATTTGCTGGCGGTGCGTTCGAAGGGATCACGAAGCTGCCATTGACCGGTGATATCGTGCCCGGATCTTTGCATGGTTGGGTACAACCGTTCGACTGCGTGAGGTCGAACTGATAGACGTTGCGAATGCCAGCAGGCAAACCGCGGTCTTCGGAGTTGTAATAGAAATAGCCGTACCGGACTCCTACAACGGTGCGGGAATTCGCAGTCCAGTCGCCGCCAAAATTAAAAATGTTGCTGGGGTTCACTGATCCGGTGTCGGGCCGGTAATTGGCCGGATTGTTTCCGGCGATCGGATTCGCTTGTCCGGAGACGGAGTCGGGTAGCGCGGGAAGCTGACCGGTAATTCGGGAGTAACCGTATTGCCAACCAGCATAGAGGTGCAGCTTGCTGAATGGCTGGTAGTCGAGCCGATTCAGCATATTCTGCGCCGTGTAGTTCCGCGTAAAGGAATGGGGACCCGGCCCGCTGGTGCTCGTAAAGTTTAACGTGCGGGTAGTCCGGTCGATTGTCGGAATATAGCTGGAGAAAAGCCACAACTTGTCCTTCAGGAGCGGTCCTCCAATTGTATATCCCGGCTCCACGACCGAGTACTTATCCTTTTGTTGGGCATAATAATTGACAGCTTGGTCGAGTACGGGCCCAAGGGCCGGATTTGTGTTTGCCTTGGTAGAGGGATCATATCGCTGGCCGCAGTTGAGTTGCTGGCCGGAAGGAAGAGTGGTTGAAACCGGTTGTGGCGTCGTGGCGCACTGGTCATTTGCATCCAACGAGTCGCCTCGATAGTAAGCCACCAGGCTGCCATGCCATGAGTTGCTGCCGCGCTTTTGAATAACGTTTACGACACCACCCATCTCGCCGCCATATTCGGCTGCAGTTCCGCTGGTCTTCACCTGGACTTCCTGGACGAATTCGAAGACGACGTTCTGTTTGATACCGCCGCCCTGGATTTCGCTGGTGTCCATGCCTTCGACCAAGTAGGTATTCTCGCTGTCGCTCGCTCCGTCAACCTGGAATCCATTCTGGCGTAACCGATCAGTACGCGAGCTTTGGAGGGGTTCTTGGCGTGCGCCAGGTGCCAGTGCGCTCACGGATTGATATGATCGTCCTTTGGGGAGATTGTCGATGTCGGCATCGGTAATCGAGACGGCAACATTGCTGGTAGAAACGTCGACGATGGGCGCCTTTCCAGTGACCTCAACGGTTTCGGCCACTGTGCCGATTTCCATGTCGATATCGATGGTCGGAAGAGCACCGACCGTGAGCGGGATT
>Ga0210410_10001914_pt1 | contig 19012 bp, 12 predicted proteins | sample IncBWC4MmetaG_FD_161058 | JGI IMG/M metagenome (GOLD analysis project Ga0210410, IMG submission 161058) | Forest soil microbial communities from Barre Woods Harvard Forest LTER site, Petersham, Massachusetts, United States - Inc-BW-C-4-M | ecosystem: Environmental > Terrestrial > Soil >... | reverse complement strand
GCGCCACCGCCATCGCAAAAACTCAGGATGACGCGTCCGGTGATACCTCCGGAAACAAGGGACCCATTCTCCCGGAGCGTTTCGTCGCCCTGGTTTTTGACGACACGCACCTCTCTTTGCAGGACGCCACCTTTGCCCGCTCGCAGGCTGGCCGCTTCCTCGATTCGACCGGCGCCACCGATCGTGTTGCCATTTACACCACCTCCGGGCAAAACACGCTGGAATTCACCGCCGACAAAGCGGCGCTGCACCGCGCGATTCTCGGGGTGGTGCCACGTCCCCTGACGCCGCAGACGTTGGGGGCCGAATGTCCCGAAATTACGCACTACATGGCCGACCAGATCGAAAACAAGCGCGATACCCAAGCCCAAGCCGTAGCGATTGAAGAAACCATTCAGTGCCAGTTCAACGGAGATGAGAGCAAGCGGGCACAAGCGTTGGCAATTGTGCAGACCGCCGTCTTTCGCGCGCTGAGCGACGGTGATATCGAAAACGAGTTCACATACCGGCACCTGGAGGACATTCTTCGCCGCCTCTCCAGCATGCCCGGCGAGCGCATCATGCTTCTAGTCTCTCCGGGTTTCCTGCTCACCACCCAATTCCTTGACGAATCCGGCGTGATCGACCGCGCGAATCGCGCCAACGTGGTCATCAATACCCTTGACGCCCGCGGCCTTTACACTCCCGATGTGATGGGGGACATTTCCCGGCCGTCCTCCGACAGCTACCGCACCGCGGGCCAGAAGACCATGTATCGCGTTGCCGCGCAGCAGGAAAACCAGTACGTTTTGGGCGACCTGGCCTACGGCACCGGCGGCACCTTCTTCCACAACTCCAACGATCTTCAGGGCGGTTTGCAGCTCGCCGGGCTGGCGCCGGAAGTTTCCTATGTCCTGGCGTTTTCTCCCCTGAATCGCAAGTGGGACGGCCAGTACCATTTGATCCGCGTCGCTCTCGCGAAAAAATCCAAATATTCGATCCAGGCTCGCCGCGGTTACTACGCTCCCCGCAAAGTGGACGATCCCCGCGAGCTTGCCCGCCAGGAAATTCAGGAAGCCATCTATTCCCAGGAAGAGATCAACGAGCTACCTCTGGATCTCCAGACTCAATATTTCAAGAACGATCCCGAGGGCGCGCGCCTGAGCATCGTTTCCCGCCTCGAAGTGAAAAACATGCATTTCCGCAAAGCGGAGGGCCGCAGCCAAGACGAGCTCACTCTGGCCACGGCCATCTTCGATGAAAACGGCAACTTCATCACCGGCGGGGAAAAAACTGTGCAGATGCGCTTGAAGGACACCACCTATGAGCGCCTTACCCGCACCGGCCTCACCGTGAAATCCAGCTTTGCCGTCAAGCCGGGGCGTTATCTTGTCCGGCAGGTGGTTCGCGATTCCGAAGGCTCGCAGATGGCGGCGCGCAATGGCGCTGTAGAAATTCCGTATTAGGGAGGCAGTCATGGCAACGCAACTGACATATTGGACGAAACATCAGATGCTGCTCGCGCTCGGTTTGTTCGTTCTTGCCGCCTTCCCCTCGCCGCTCCGCGCACAAAATGCGGAGCCCGCCAAACCCGAGGCCCCGGCTCAGCAACAGCCCGTTGCCACGTCGCCCGTGATCCGCACGGAGTCCCGCGTGGTGCTTGTGGACGCGGTCGTGACCGACAAGAAAGGCAACTACGTCCACGCTCTCACGCAAAAGGATTTCAAGGTTTATGAGGACAACAAGGAGCAGGCCGTCACCAGCTTTTCTTTCGGAAGTGATCCTTCCGGGCCCGTCAGCGCCCAGAAGCATTACATGATTCTCTTTTTCGACAATTCGTCCATGGCGGCCCCCGACCAGATTCAGGCTCGCGCCGCCGCCGCAAAATTCGTCGCGGAAGGCGCGGGGCCCGACCGCCTGATGGCGGTGGTTGATTTCGGCGGCAGCCTGCTTGTGAAGCAGAATTTCACCAGCAACACCGATCTGCTCACCGCCGCCGTCAGCGGAGTGAAGCATGCGGAAATCGAGACCAACGGCCAGGGCGCGGCGCTCGCAAATCCTGTTCTGGTCGCTTCCTCCGGTTTGTCTTCGATCAGCAATGCCGAAGCCGATTACGGCGCTCGCACCATGCTGCTCGCGGTTCGCAGCTTGGCGAAAAATCTCCGGGCGGTTCCCGGCCGCAAGATGCTGATTCTTTTTTCGGCCGGGTTTCCGCTGACCACCGAACGCATGTCGGAACTTACGGCCACCATCGACGCCTGCAATAAGGCGAACGTGTCCATCTACTCGCTCGATGTGCGCGGCCTTATGGCGCCGGCTCTGCCCATTCCCACCGGTCCCACCGGAATGATGCGGCAGCTGCATCCGGCGCATTCACTCACGGTTTCGACGCGTGCCACCAGTTCTCGGCGCCCCCGGCTTGTGCTGGTGAGTTTTTCTCCCGCAAGCGCGGCTGAACCGCAAAAGCCCGGCGGAGGCGGTGGTGGGGGCGGCGGCCATCCCGGTGGCGGTGGCGCGCCTGGTGGCGGCGCACCGGGAGGAGGCACCGGTGGCGGTAAGGGTGGCGCGCCAGGCGGGGGCACCGGAGGAACTGGCGGTGGTAAGACCGGGACCGGAGGCGCACCCGGAGGAACAACCGGCGGAGGAACAACCGGCGGTGGAACGCGGCCCGTCAATTCGCCGTACAGCAACTATTACAACAATCCGAACAACGCGCCGCGCTCGATCTTGCCCCAGATTCCCCCATCCGCCAGCACCAATCAGCAGATCCTGCAATCCCTCGCCGATGGCACCGGCGGCTTCGCCATCTATAACACCAACGACCTGCTCGGGGGACTCCAACGCATTGCGCGCGACCAGAATGAATTTTACCTGCTTGGCTACGTGCCCGCGTCCAGTCCTGAAGGTAGTTGCCATACGCTCAAAGTGAAAATGGAGCACGGCGGGATGCAGGTCCGCTCGCGCAGCGGCTATTGCAACGTGCGCCCCGTGAATCCACTCGACGGCAAGCCCATCCAAAAGCAGATGGAGCTACAGGCTTCGGGGAGCCAGCCCGGTGCGATCCACGGCTCGCTGCAGGCGCCTTTCTTTTATTCAGGGCCAAACGTCGCTCAGGTGAATCTGGCGATGGAAATTCCCGGCGATTCGCTCATTTTCAACAAGGACAAGGGCAAGTATCACGCCAACGTGAACGTTCTCGGCATTGCCTACAATCCGGACGGCTCTGTTGGCGCGCGCTTCAACGACACGCTGAATCTCGATCTCGAAAAAGACGAGTGGAAGGAATTCACCAAGCTGCCCTACCACTATCAGAACCAGTTCGATGCCGCTCCCGGCGCGTACAAGCTTTCTGTGGTGCTCAGCTCCGGCGGCGACAACTTCGCCAAGTTTGAGACGCCGCTGAAGATTGACGCCTACGACGGAAAGAAATTCACGCTTGGCGGCGTCGTGCTCTCCAAAACCGTCCAGTCCGTCGACCAGATTCCCACCGACGTGGACGCCACGCTGCTTGAGGATCGTACCCCGATGATCGTCAAGGGAATGCAGATTACGCCTGCGGCGAACTACTCGTTCAAGCAATCGGACAAGGTGGTAATTTATTCGCAGGTGTACGAGCCGCTGCTGAAGTCCGATGCGCCGCCACGCGTTGTCGCGGGATACAGCATCCTCGATGCCTCTAACAAACAGGTGTTCTTTTCCGGTCCGATCCCACTTGAGGAGTACATGCAGAAAGGCAACGCTGTTGTTCCGTTTGGCCTGGTCGTTCAAGTGAAGGATCTTCCGCCGGGAAACTATCGCCTGGTCCTTCAGGCCGCCGATGGTGCCCACAACCAGGCGCCGAGCCGCGAGGCACAGTTCACCGTCGCCAACTAACCTTTTGAGTCCGGGAGCAAAGCTCCCGCTTTTACGGTTCCAATTCCGCGACAAAGCGGTGCCTGCGAGCACGCGACGACCTCGGACACTCCGCTATCCTTAAGCCACACCGGCCCTTACCGAAAGCAACTTTTGCCCATTGGAAGGGTTAATCTAAAAGTCATGGAAACGTATCCGCGCCAACTTCCCGAACTGTCTTCGCATGGCGAGCATGTGAATGTTCGCCGTACGTCGCGTGCTCTTCTGGCGTGTTGGCTCTCATTCAGCACGTTCCTTTCCCTGGGAATCGAGCTTCCCGCCACCGCCGCCGAAAAAAAGCCCAAGCAGGACCCCATCCTCAAAGGCCTTCCCATTACCGACCTCACAGCGGACGAAGCCATTCTTCACGCGCTCAACCGCCTCGCCTATGGCCCGCGCCCCGGCGACATCGAACGCATCAAGCAGACCGGTCTGGCAAAATGGATCGATCAGCAGCTCAATCCCAATTCGATTAATGACTCAGCGGTAGAAGCACGGCTCGAAATTTATCCGACGCTGAGGATGCGCACATCGCAGCTGCTGGTCGAGTATCCGAATCCCAAGCAGGCCGCCAAGCAGGAAGTGAAAGCGCAAAACCAGAACCAAAACCAGAGTCAACAACCCGGCGCCGTTGCAGCCGCGGTTATCGCCCGGGACATGCAATCGAAATCTTCCTCCGCTGACCCCGTCCAGCAAACGGCTCAGGGCGCCGATGCGGGCGTGACCACGATGGTTCAGGAGATGGACTCGTCCGCCGGCCTGGCAAAATCGGCGGACTCTTCCGGCTCCAGCAAGTTTGCGTCTAACCCGGACACGCCTTCTCCGATGAAGCTCAATCCGCCCACGCGCGGTGCCTCGCAAAGAGATCCGCTTGGGATGGACCCCAACGCAGTTCCCCGGGCGATTTCCGACGACAGCAAGCGCCCGCAGCGCGTCGTGGAAGAACTTGCCATGGCCAAGACGCTTCGCGCCATCTATAGCGAGCGCCAGTTGCAGCAGGTGATGGACGATTTCTGGTTCAATCACTTCAACGTTTTCGCGGGTAAAGGCGAAGTGAAGTGGTACCTCACCTCTTACGAGCGTGACGCCATTCAGCCCCATGCCTTCGGCAAATTTCGCGACCTTGTCACTGCCACCGCGCAAAGCCCGGCCATGCTTTTTTATCTCGACAATTTTCTCAGCGCCGATCCTAACGCCGCGCAACGCCAGGCTGCTGAGCGCGCCATGCGCCAGCAGATGCACCGCAGGCCGTACGGCTATCCGCCCCGCCCGCAGCCGCAGCAGGCGCAGAACAAACAGCAGCAACGAGGCCTGAACGAAAATTACGGCAGGGAATTGATGGAGCTGCATACGCTTGGCGTTGACGGCGGCTACACGCAGAAAGATGTCACCGAGGTGGCCCGCGCATTCACTGGTTGGACCATTGAAAAGCCGCGCGAGTATCCGCAGTTCAAATTTGAAGAACGCCTCCACGATCCCGATCCGAAAATTGTGCTCGGCAAAAAGATTCACGCCGGCGGCATCAAGGACGGCGAGGAAGTTATCGCGCTGCTTTCAAAAAATCCGAATACGGCGCGTTTTATCTCCACCAAGCTTGCGCGCCGCTTCGTTTCCGATACGCCGCCGCCGGTGCTGGTGGACCGAATGGCCAAAACGTTCCAGAAATCGGACGGCGACATCCGCGAAGTCCTGCACACCATGATCTACTCGCCGGAGTTTTGGTCGCGCGACGCGGTTCGCGCCAAGGTTAAGACGCCGTTCGAACTCGTAGTTAGTTCGGTCCGCGCACTTGGCACCGACGTCGATACGCCCATGCCGCTCGTCGGTTGGGTCGGCCGCATCGGCGAGCCGCTCTACCAGTGCCAGCCCCCCACCGGCTACTCGGACAAGGCGGAGACTTGGGTCAATACCGGCTCGCTTCTCAATCGCCTGAATTTTTCGCTCGCGCTGGCAGGCAACAAAGTGCGCGGCTCGCGCAGTGACGTCAACGCGCTGCTAGGTACCGACTCTTCGAACGATCCGAAGTCCGCGCTTGATCGCGCCGTGCAGGTTTTTCTGGGTGGACAAGTGGCGCCCAACACCGTCGACACGCTGCAAAAGCAGCTAGAAAATCCCCAGGTAGTCCAGGCGAAATTGGACGATCCCGTAAAACAAGTAGACCTGGGTGTAGTAACAGGCTTGGTTCTAGGCGCTCCCGAATTCCAGCGCCGCTGATGTAGGGCCCGCCTTCTGAGGCGGGCCGTTATAGAGGGGACCAAATGAACGACCGCTGCTGCGAAGGCATCCGCCCCGCAAAATTCTCCCGCCGCTTCTTCATGAAGCAAGGTGGCATTGCCCTCGCCGGCCTCAGTACCATGCCGGCCTTTCTCCAGCGCGCTGTCGCCTCCACTCCCTCCGCGGGAAAAAAGCAGCTCGTTGTCCTCTTCCAGCGGGGCGCCGCCGACGGCCTCAACATCGTCGTTCCGTTCGGGGAACCCAACTACTATCGCCTGCGCCCAAGCATCGCCATTCCCCAGCCAAAACGCGGCGGCGGCGATGCGGCGATCGATCTCGACGGCTTTTTCGGCCTCCACCCTTCGCTCGCCTCCTTCACGCCGCTCTTCCAGAAGAATCAGTTGGCCATCATTCACGCCGCCGGCTCGCCCGATCCCACGCGGTCGCACTTCGATGCGCAGGATTATATGGAGTCCGGTACACCGGGTGTGAAAGCCACGCAGGACGGCTGGCTCGACCGCGCCATCGGCACCATCCCCGAAGAAAACGCTTCGCCCTTCCGCGCCGTCGCCATGGGACCGAATCTTCCGCGCATGCTGCAGGGCAGCACCGGCGCGATCGCCATTCCCGACCTGCGACAATTCAAGGTTCAGCCGCAATCCGCCGCCATGGCCAACGTCGCCGAAGGCGGCTTCGAAGCCATGTACGCCCAAACCGTGGATCATGCACTACATGGTACCGGCACGGAAACCTTCGAAGCCATCGACATGCTGCGCAAAATCGACACCTCAAAATATCCGCCGGAAAACGGCGCCGACTATCCGAAATCTCCTGTTGGCCAGCGCCTGCAGCAGATCGCGCTGATGATTAAGGCAAACATCGGCCTGGAAGTGATGTTTCTCGATTGCGGCGGTTGGGACAATCACGTCAACGAAGGCAGCACGCAGGGCCAGCTTGCGAACCTGCTCCGCGACTTGAGCCAGTCGCTCGCAGCGTTTTATCAGGACATGGGCGATCGCATGGGCGACGTCGTCGTGGTCACGATGAGCGAGTTCGGCCGCACTGCCCGCGAAAACGGCAACCGCGGCACCGACCACGGCCACGCCAATTGCATGTTTGTCATGGGCGGCGACGTAAAAGGCGGCCGCGTCTACGGCAAATGGCCCGGCCTCAACGACCACCAGCTCAACGAAGGCCGCGACCTGGCCCTCACCACCGACTTCCGCTCTGCGGTCGGCGAAATCTTAACCAAGCACCTGAGTGTGAAAAATCTCGCTCCAGTCTTCCCCGGCTTCGACAACAACCCCAGCCGATTTCCCGGCCTGATCCGCACCTGACAATCAAACAAACCGTCGCTCCGAATGTAGCGCTGGCTTCGTTGCCAGCGCGCTTACTTCGCAATCATTCGAACGTCGGGCCTACATTCATTCGAACATTCCAAAATGGAATCGCGTTAAACCTTGCATGGTGTTCGACTTACGTGGTGGCAGTAACCAGTTAGTATCGAACCTTAAAGTATTACTTTAAATGTCGGCGCGCCGACATTTTCTAACTGACAAAACAAGAGGGGCGGTCAGCGGCCACCCCTCTTTTCTTCAACTGATAACTTAGAACTTGCGACTTACAACTCGCTCGCTACGCCGCCGATCCGCGAATGCGCATCGCGTAAAACGAGCGGTAAACGAAGGTGAACGACACGACAAAGAATGCTGCCGACAAAATGTGAGTCAGTGTGCTCCCTTGCGTTGCCGTCAGTTGGACGGCAAGCTCCACTGCGAGCAAGCCGAACAGCGTGGTGAACTTGATTACCGGGTTCAGCGCTACCGAAGACGTATCCTTGAACGGATCGCCCACCGTGTCGCCCACCACCGTTGCGTCATGCAGCGGCGTGCCCTTCTGCTTCATTTCTACTTCCACAATTTTCTTGGCGTTGTCCCAGGCACCGCCGGCATTGGCCATGAAAATCGCCTGATACAAGCCGAAGATGGCGATGGAGAAGAGGTAGCCAATGAAAAAGAACGGCTCCAGGAACGCGAACGCCAGCGTGGCAAAGAACACCGCGATGAAGATGTTCAACATGCCCTTCTGCGCGTACTTCGTGCAGATTTCCACGACTTTCTTGCTGTCTTCCACACTCGCCTTGGTGACGCCTTCCAGCTTGATATTGGCTTTGATGAATTCCACGGCGCGATACGCTCCCGTGGTCACCGCCTGCGTCGAAGCGCCCGTAAACCAGTAAATCATCGCGCCGCCGGTGATGAGTCCGAGCACGAAGGGTGCATGGAGCAGTGAAAGATGGTTGACGTTGGTGGTCAGCCCGTTGGTCAGCGCCATGATGATGGAAAAAATCATCGTTGTCGCGCCAACCACCGCCGTGCCGATCAGCACCGGCTTAGCTGTGGCCTTGAACGTGTTGCCCGCGCCATCGTTTGCTTCCAGCATTTCCTTGGCGTACTCAAAGTTCACGTCGATGTTGTAGTCCTTCTTCAGTTCGGCCTTGATGTTCGGCACCTGCTCGATCAGCGAAAGTTCGTACACTGACTGCGCGTTGTCGGTCACTGGTCCATAGGAATCGACTGCGATCGTCACCGGCCCCATGCCCAGGAATCCGAACGCTACCAGTCCGAAGGCGAACACCGCCGGCGCCAGCATCATCTCGCCGAGTCCCATGTTGCTGATCAGGTAGCCCATGGACATCAGCAGAACCATCGCCAGTCCGATGTAGTACGCCGAGAAATTTCCAGCGACGAAGCCGGACAAAATGCCCAGCGATGCGCCGCCTTCCTCCGCCGACGTCACGACTTCCTTCACGTGCCGCGATTCCGTCGAAGTAAACACCTTCACGAGTTCCGGAATGATGGCGCCCGCCAGCGTTCCGCAGGAAATAATCGTGGCCAGCTTCACCCATTGCGTGGGGTCGCCGCCGATTTCTGGAATGATCAGCTTGGAGACGACAAAGGTCAGCGCGATAGACACAAATGAGGTGATCCACACCAGCGATGTCAGCGGCGCTTCGTAATTCATTTTGTCTACGTTGCCGTACTTCGCCTTGGCGATTACGCCGTTGATGAAATACGCCGCGGCGCTGGCGATTAGCATCACAATGCGCATCACGAAGATCCACACCAGCAATTGCACCTGCAGCGTCGGACTCTTCACCGCCAGCAAAATAAAGGTAATCAGCGCCACGCCGGTCACACCATAGGTTTCGAATCCGTCCGCGCTTGGGCCCACGGAGTCGCCTGCGTTGTCACCCGTGCAATCCGCAATCACGCCCGGGTTGCGCGCGTCGTCTTCCTTGATCTTGAAGACGATCTTCATCAGGTCGGAGCCGATGTCCGCGATCTTCGTGAAGATGCCGCCGGCAATGCGCAGCGCCGCCGCGCCCAGCGATTCGCCGATGGCGAAACCGATAAAACACGGGCCTGCATAATCTCCAGGAATAAACAGCAGGATGAACAGCATCATCAGCAGTTCCACGCTGATCAGCATCATGCCGATGCTCATGCCCGCTTCGAGAGGCGTGTGGTAAATCGGATACGGCTTGCCGCGCAAGCTGGCAAATGCCGTGCGCGAGTTGGCAAACGTGTTCACGCGAATCCCAAACCACGCGACGCCGTAGCTGCCGGCGATGCCAACCAGCGAGAACAGAATGATGATCCCGACGCGCATCGCTTCAAACTTCAGCAGCACGCCGAAATAGAGGATGATCACCGCGGCGATGAAAATCTCCAATAGCAGCAGGAATTTTCCTTGCGTAATCAGGTAGGTCTTGCATGTTTCATAGATCAGTTCCGAAATTTCGCGCATTGAGCGGTGCACCGGCATGTTCTTCAGTCGCGTGAAGATCGTCAGCCCGAACAGCAGTCCGAATACGCAGATCACAATCCCGTACAGCAGCAACTGGTGTCCGTTAATTCCCAAAAAAGACACTTGCGACAAATCGGGCAGCTTCAGGTTTGCTTCTCCGCCCACCTCTTGCGCCGGCATCAACCCGGCGCCGAGCAGCAGTGTTGCCGCTGCAGCTGCAAACCTTTTGCTGATTCCAAGACCCGTGGACTTGGCCGTGTCCAACGAAACGCTCATGAACTTTCCTCCAAACATTCCATTTTTCTCGTGGCGCGTTACCCCTACCGCTGCCGGCCTGCGCCCTCGTCACTGCGAAACTTCACACACCTGTCCAATCGAATAAGGAGCGTGGCGCTCCCAACCCAGGGAGCGAACCAGCGTCGGCGCGAGTTATTTCCCCGAATCTCAAGGAAACCCCGCGATTCAAACAGGACGGGAACTTTTCCACCCTGGCGCAGCAACCCCTCAGACCCTGAGCGGGTCAGAACCACCCCGGCACTACCCTTTGTGCGGCGCAACTAGGGAAGACGGAAACGATGATTTATAACATTTCGCTAATAGCGGGTCAAATTTTTTAGCATGTCCGCCGAGGTGATTTGCCCCTGTCTTTATGTAGGGTCTGCCTGCCGGGCAGGTCGTTTTTTGCAACACCCCGCCTCTCCGAAATGGCTTGCGACCGGTACCAGTGGTAACATGTGGAGCTTACTCAGCCCTAGCAATCTGACTCTTACCAGGCGAATAACGAGCTAATGACACGCGAATCGACCGGGACCTCTACGGCACTACAATCTGAAACCACTTTGCGCTTTGATTGGACCAAATCCGAAGTGCAGTCCATCTATCGCACGCCGCTTCCGGACCTGCTTTTTCGCGCGCAGACCATTCATCGCCAGTTCCATCCGCCCGATCGCGTGCAGACTTGCCAGCTCATCTCCATCAAGACCGGCGGTTGCCCGGAAGATTGCGCGTACTGCCCCCAAAGCGCACATTACGACGCCGACGTCGAGCGCCAGGGCCTGCTCGATCCACAGCACGTAATCTCCGTGGCCCGCGATGCTGCCTCCCGAGGCGTCACGCGTTTCTGCATGGGCGCTGCGTGGCGCGAAGCTCCCAAGGGCCGCGAGTTCGACCAAGTCCTCGAAATGGTTCGGGGTGTTTCCGTGCTCGGCATGGAAGTCTGCTGCACCCTCGGCATGCTCACCGAGAGCCAGGCCGTGCGACTGAAAGACGCCGGACTCACTGCTTACAACCACAATCTCGACACTTCACCGGAATTCTACGGCTCCATCATCACCACGCGAGTTTATGACGAGCGCCTCCGTACGCTCGCCGCGGTCCGCAAAGCGGGCATCACCGTTTGCTGCGGCGGCATTCTTGGCATGGGCGAAAAAGATACCGACCGCGTGGGACTGCTTCACCAGTTGGCCACATTGCAGCCGCACCCGGAAAGCGTTCCCATCAACATGCTGGTGCGCGTCGAACGTACACCACTCGCGAACATGCCGGCTCTCGACCCGCTTGAGATGGTCCGCGCCATCGCTACCGCGCGCATCCTGATGCCCGCGTCGCGTGTGCGACTCGCTGCCGGCCGCAAGCAACTCTCGCCTGAAGCGGTCACGCTCTGCTTCCTTGCCGGCGCCAGCTCGATTTTCGTTGGGGAAAAACTTCTGACTACGCCCAATCCCGGAGCCGATGAAGACGAACTCCTGCTTCAGAGCTTGGGCATGAAGCCACTTGAGCCGCATGCCGTCTGACGCCCTATCCGCGTGGAAAGATCGTCTGCACCAGGGGTTGAGCGGTCTCGAAGCCCGCAGCCAGCGCCGCAGCCTGGCCGAAATTCGCGGTGTCAATTTCTGCTCCAACGATTATCTGGGACTCGCGGAACATCCTGGATTGCGCGCAGAAGTTGCCGAAGGGGTACGCCACGCCGAAAAAATCGGCGGTACAGGCTCGCGCTTGCTCGCAGGGCAAGGGGAAGCGTGGCGCGACCTTGAGGATGAATTCGCAAGATTTGCCGGTACGGAGTCCGCGCTTTTTTTTACCACCGGTTACGCCGCGAATCTCGGTTTGCTCTCGTCGCTCCTCGGTAAAGATGACGTGGTTTTTTCCGATGAGCGCAATCATGCCAGCCTGATAGACGGCATGCGCTTGTCCGGCGCGCGCAAAGTCATCTATCCTCATCTGAACCTGAATGCACTCGAGGACGCGCTTCGTCAGGCCGCCGGCGCTACTTGGCGCAAGGTGATCGTCACCGAAAGCGTTTTCAGCATGGATGGAGACACCGCACCGTTGGTCGAGCTCGCCAATCTTGCCGAAAGATATAACGCCGTCCTGATTCTCGACGAAGCCCACGCCACTGGCGTTCATGGCCCCGTGGGACACGGACTAGCCGCGGCCGCCGGCGTTACTTCCAAGGTTCTCGCGATCATTCACACTTGCGGAAAAGCGCTGGCTTCAGCCGGTGCACTGGTCTGCGGCCCCGCTGTTTTGAAAGAGCATCTTTTGAATCATGCGCGGACATTTATTTTTTCCACTGCGCTGCCGCCGTACTTCGCCAGGCAGATCCGGGCGGCCCTGCGTCTCGCTGAGGGAATGGACGCAGATCGCGCGGCTCTCCTCCACCGCGCGGCAAATCTTCGCGCGGCGCTGCAATCCGAGGGTTTCGACACCGCTGGCACCGCCAGCCAGATTGTTCCTGTAGTTCTCGGTTACAACGACGGCACACTCGATGCGGCCGAGCATCTCCAGCGCGAAGGTTTCGCGGTCCGCGGCATTCGGCCGCCCACCGTTCCCGAAGGAGGCTCGCGCCTGCGGCTTTCGCTCACCACGCGCATCTCGCAAGAAGAGCTTTCGCGGCTTGTGCACTCGCTCGTTGCCTGGCGCTCGCGCCAGACTTCTCTTGCCCATGCGAGGCACACATGAGGCGCCATTTCTTCATCACTGGCACCGACACAGGCGTAGGCAAAACCACTCTCGCTGCTTTGCTGTGCGCGGCACTTGACGCGATTTATTGGAAACCGATCCAGACCGGCACGCTCGAAGGCTCCGACCGCGTTACCGTCATGCGCCTCGCGGGCATCGGCACCGACCGCACGCTCGATGAAGTTTACAAGTTCGTTCCACCGGTTTCGCCGGATCTCGCAGCGCGCTGGGCCGGCGTCGAAATCGATTTGAATCGAATCGCGCTGCCTTCGAGTCTCATGAATGATTGGCTGGTCGTTGAAGGCGCTGGTGGCGTCCTCGTTCCGATCAATCCGAAGCAGTTCATGCTGGATATGATGGTGAAGTTCAAGCTTCCCGTCATTCTTGCCGCCCGCAGCGGGCTCGGCACTATTAATCACACGCTGCTGACTCTCGCCGCGCTGCATGCAGCAGAACTTCCTGTCCATGGCGTGGTGCTCATCGGTGACCAGAACCGCGAAAACCGCGAAACCATTGAAAAGTTCGGCCATGTCCGCGTCATCGGCGAAATTCCAAAGCTGCCGAATCTTCACCGCACCGCGCTTATGCAGGTTTTCCTGAATCACTTCGACCGCTCAGCCTTTGCGCAATGAGCTCGCCGCTGCAAATCTGGCACCCGTTCTCCAACTCCGTCCTCGATCCTCCGCCAATACGCGTCGCACGAGCCGAAGGCGTGGTCTTGTATACCGCCGACGGCCGCCAGATCATTGACGCCATCTCATCCTGGTGGGTGAATCTTCACGGCCACGCGAACCCCAGGATCGCCGCCGCCATTGCTGAACAGGGTCGTAAACTCGAACAAGTTATCCTGGCGGGGTTCACACACGACGCCGCTGAAGAGCTTGTCTCGCGGCTTCGCAAGTGGGTTCCTCGCGAGCTGACACATCTATTTTTTTCCGATGACGGCTCCACGGCGGTGGAAGTCGGCCTGAAACTTGCCGTGCAGCATTTCCAGAACCTTTCGCGGCCGGAAAAGCGTGAAATCGTCGCTCTCGAGCACGGATATCACGGAGACACGGCTGGCGCGATGTCGGTCAGCGACGAATCGCCTTTCACCCAGCCGTTCGAGTCTATGCGTTATCCGGTGCATCGGGTTCACTCGGCCTATTGCTATCGCTGCCCGGTCGGGCTGAAACGCGAATCCTGCCACATCGAGTGCGCTCAGAAGCTTGAACACTTGCTGGCCGAACGCGCCGACAAAATTGCGGCCATCATCGTCGAACCACTGCTCCAGGGAGCGGGCGGAATGATCGTTTACCCGGTCGAATTCCTCCAGAAAATTCGCGCGCTCTGCACGAAGCACGACGTTTTTCTCATTACTGACGAAGTGCTCACCGGATTCGGCCGCACTGGAAAAATGTTTGCCTGCGACCTTGCCAACATCTCGCCCGACATCATGTGCGTCTCGAAGGGCATCACCGGCGGTTTCCTGACCATGGGGGTCACGCTTTGCACCGACCGGGTCGAGTCCGCTTTTCGCAGCGAGAATCGACTGCATTCCTTCTATCACGGGCATTCCTACACCGGAAACGCGCTGGCCTGTGCCGCCGCCAACGCGAATCTTCAAATCTTCGACGACGAGCCGGTGTTCGATCGGATTCGCGGCATCGCCAAAATTCACGCTGAGCGCCTAGCGCAACTCCGCGACTTCCACCAGGTCGGCGACACCCGCCAACTTGGCGGCATCGGCGCGCTCGAACTCTGTGTTGACGACCCCGGGTATCTCTCCGGTCTCCGCCCGAAGCTCTATAATTTTTTCCTTGAACGCAGCGTCCTTCTACGCCCGCTCGGCAACGTCGTCTACGTCCTTCCGCCGTACATTATTTCGCCCGACCAGCTCCATCGCGTCTACGATGTAATCACCGAGGCCATCCAAACCCTCCTCTGACCGTCGGCGTGGCTCTGTTAAACTGATTTTCACTTTTCGGAGGACTTCTTGCCCTTCCAGCTCAACACCTGGAAACAAAAAATCGTCGGCTTCGCAGGAGCACTTGGTGCGCCGGGGCTCTTTCTCATTTCGTTTCTCGATTCTTCCGTGCTCACGTTTCCCGTGATCAACGATCTTCTGCTGATCGAACTTTCCATCGAGCATCCCGCGCGCATGCCGCTCTACGCGCTGATGGCCGCAACCGGTTCGGTCCTCGGCTGCGTGCTGTTGTATTTCATCGCGCGAAAGGGAGGGGAAGCGTTCTTTCACAAAAAGGCAGGCCACCGCGCCGCGGCCATTCGTCACTGGGTCGAAGAAAATGGTTTCGTCGGCATGCTGATTGCCGCTCTTTTGCCGCCGCCAACTCCATTCAAGTTTTTCGTTTTTGCGGCGGGGGTGTTCGAAGTCCCGCTCTGGAGTTACACATCCGCGATTACGTTGGCTCGCATAATCCGCTACTTTGGCATTGGCTATCTGGCGGTACGCTACGGTAACGACGCTCTTCCGTATCTGAAGAATCACAAGCTGGAAGCGACCGTTGTGATCGTTATATTTATTCTGCTCAGCTACGGCGTCTCCCGCGTAATCCTTCGCCACAAACCAGAGCAATCCGCTTAGTCTTTTGTGGCAGAGACTCCTGACTGTGCTCCTAGCCTTATCCTCATTTGAGCTATGGCATGGGCAGCAATCGGCTTCGACCAATCACCGCAAGTGCACTTCGGTTGCCCAGAGAGTCTCCTGGCTCGTCACTTGGCCTTTTGAGCGCAGTAAAACTCGCACCGCGACCGCAAGCCGTTTTGCATCTTCCGCGGAATCCAGCACGTCCCGGACAGCCACTTCTGTTCCGTCTTCTGTGGTTCCCACGCTCGCCTTCGGGAAGCGCGCTATTTGCAGGAATTTCTTCACGCTCTCGGTCTGCTCTGCAATCGCCAACGCGGGTGAATCTTCCGGCTTGTGCACGCACAACCCGCTCTCCGGATCGAACCGTGTGCTTTCCGTGGCCGGCACGTTCAGAGTACAGATCTGCGTAGTCGTTTCCACCACGCCGCGCCAAGTCAGCAGCGAGACCGGGTCCGCAAACGCCGCTAAACGCCGCGGCGATTCCCCGCGATAGGTGTGGGCATCGAGTTGCGCAACCGCATTCCCATGCAACGTCGCGCGCGCCCCGACATAAATCAACATCAGCGCCAAAGCCGCAATCGCGCCGCTGCGCCCACGCGGCGCCGTGTCTTTCGTGCCGATTTCCGAGCCCACCAACGCAAACAACTCTGGCAGGAATATCCCCGCCAGCAGCAGCGCCAGAATCCACGGCTCCACACGCGGCAGCCAGTCCAAGGCAAACCGCGTCTCTCGCCACGGCCACAGCAACGCCACACCTGCCGAAGTGCCCAAGTCCATCAACACATGCAAAACCGCAGCAAGCGCCGCCGCGATCAATAAAGCCGCGATTCCCACAACTTTTGTAGGGGCCGCTTTCTGAAGCGCGTTTTCTGCGTCCCGGATGGGTTTGCGGGATGGGCCGCTCTTTGCTCGCAACAATTGCGCCGCACCAATCGCAATTGCAATCACCGCCACAGTTCCCAAAATCGAATGGGTAAGGGTCTGCCGCGTGAACAAATACACGCCCGGCCCAAGGATCGCCGACACCAGATCGACGTCCGCGATGGTCCCCGCGAGCACTACGCCCAGCACGAACCACCACGGACGACGAGGGAAAATTCCCCGAGCCAGTGCTAAGGATGTGAGTGCATGTATGGCAGGATCCACGGTCAGGATTTCAAGGAAGAAAGAATCGTGCTGCTGACTTTGCCGCGAGGCACGAGCAACTTCAACGCTTTCGGCACAATCGAAAATTCCACCGGCAGCCGCGCCAACGGTTCACCATCCACTTGGGAATATACGGGATTCGCGTCCAGCGGCTCGCACACCAGTGTATCCGCCTTCCAGAAATGCACGTCTTCTTCCTTGCGCAGGTTGCCCATCCACAGTGTGGGTAGGTAACTCAAATATTTCAGCCCGCTTTGCGTCGTCAGCGCCATCACTTCAAACTGGTCCTCAAAGAGATCCGCCTGATCGGTAATCTTGAACGGCCCGCCATAGTTCTTTGTCCGCCCGACCACGACAAGTGTCGCCTCCATTTGGCGGTCGCCCGCGCGCACGCGAAACCTTGGAAACGTATATCGCAGCACCTCGCGCACCCCTTGCCACCAGTACGCTAAAATCCCCACGCGCGCTTTCAATCCCAGATCCACGGAGTAGACGATCATTCCATCTGGCCCGCAGCCCGAGAGGCTCAGGAAATACCGCGCCTTCTCCGGCTGCTCCAGCGGCTTCGCCAAGCCTAGCGCAATCTCGCGCACATCCGCATTTACAAGATGCTTTGCCGCACTCGGAATATCCCAAGGGAGGTTGAGTTCTTTCGCCAGGACATTCGCCGTGCCCCCCGGCAAGAGCGCCAGCGGCACTCGGTGCCCGTTCTGCGCCATGGCCAGACCGTTCACGACTTCATTCAATGTGCCATCGCCGCCGCAGGCAATCACCAGTTCGCGCCCGTCGCGCGTCGCCTTCTGCGCGATCTCCGTCGCGTGCCCCGGCCCGGTGGTTTCTGCGAGTTCCGACAGAATTCCATTCTCCGAAAGGAATTGGCGCGCCTCGTCGATCAAGCGCCGCCGCGCGCTCCCGCCGCTCCCCGCATTCGGGTTGTGTATCAGCAATGCGTTGTTAAATCGCATATCCATGGTTCAGGGCACCTGTTGGCGCCGGATCTAAGCCCGGCAGGCATCGTCGCGTAAACAAGCCATTCTATCTGGAAACTCATTGCACAGCAGCCACCAATCTCATTCGGCGAAGCTTTAGTTCCCAAAACGGCGTATGCTCATCGCAATGGGCAAGCCCACGCAAAAGATGTGGATCACTATCCCGATCACCATCATCTTCATGGAGAACGGGTACTTTACTGCCCCAGAGAGGGGCACGACAATCCGGTTCATGAAGAAGTAGACGGCGACGCCGTAAAGCGCGCCGCATAGCGCAGCCTGCTCGACCAAAATGCGCATGCTCCGGCTCACTGCGAAATAAAGGGTTGCGGCCCCGAATGCGATCACAAAGTGCAGCGCCAATCCAAGTAATGCCGTGGCCATTCCTCCTTGGAACGATTTCGGACCGAGCACACCCGCGGCGATTCCCTGCAGCAATCGCAGCGGCTTCAATCCCATCGAACCGTAAACTGCCAGAGCCGCCATGATGTCGAGAACACCGCATGCCAACCCCGCCATCCCGATTGCCCTTGCTGGGTTTCCGCTTCCCATTTCGACTCCTCCCTTTTCCCGCCCTCTTCAGCCTCGTCGCCACCTGCCTATATAATACGAAGCGTTCGGCCTCAACGTTGCGAGGTCCCCATGGCAAAGGCGGAAATGGCAAAAACATCGATCCCGGCCCTGCGAAAAGAAGCGGAAGATTTGCGCGAGAAAATCCGCCGCCATGAGTATCTCTATTATGTAGAAGATGCTCCCGAGATTTCGGACGCCGCGTTCGACCGCCTGATGAATCGCCTGAAAGAGATTGAAGCGGCGCATCCCGAGATTGCCACCCCCGATTCGCCGACCGCCCGCGTGGGCGGCACGCCGCGGGAAGGATTTACCACCGTCCGCCATGCGCGTCCGATGCTCAGCCTGGACAATGCCTTTTCCTACGACGCGCTGAGGGATTGGGACCGCCGCGTCCGTGAAGGCACGGGCAGGGAAGACATCGAGTACATCGCCGAACACAAGTTCGACGGCCTGAGCATTTCGCTGCAATACGCGGACGGCGTGCTGGTGCGCGGCGTCACCCGCGGCGACGGAACCACCGGCGAAGATGTAACGCCCAACGTGAAGACTGTTCGCGCGATTCCGCTTCGCATGGACGATGCTGTTATCAAGAAGCTGAAATTGCCGAAGGGCTTTGAGGTGCGCGGGGAAATTCTGATGACTCGCAAGGCCTTTGAGGCGCTCAATCGCCAGCAGGAAGAGGCTGGCGGAAAGATTTTTGTGAATGCGCGGAACTCGGCGGCTGGGTCACTCCGCGTTCTTGACCCGACGATTACCGCCCAGCGCAAGTTGGATTTTTTTGCGTATTACCTGTATGTGGACGGCAAGGCGCCGTTTGCGAAGCACTCGGATTCGCTGGATGCGCTGAAGAAGCTGCATTTTC